>WLWD01001964.1_pt1 | contig 21276 bp, 16 predicted proteins | sample 6712731 | NCBI WGS metagenome assembly WLWD01 (sample SAMN12718690, study PRJNA576275) | sponge metagenome | isolation source: marine sponge | host: Mycale hentscheli | place: New Zealand: South Island, Marlborough, Capsize Point | collected 2014-11-01
AAATATTGGATTGAAACTCTTCTTTTATTTAAAACAGATAAAGAGAACCTTCAGAATGGTGGCTGGTTAAGTGATGCACATGTTTATGCGGCATCAAAGTTGTTAAAAAATCAATACCCAACTCAAAATGGTCTCTTGTCACCATTACCATTATACCATAATTTAGTTTGGAAATCATCAAATACAGATTTCATACAAATTATAAATGTCTGTGGTAATCATTGGGTTTGCGCATCTAACATAGGATGTCAGGGTGGTCTAGGACTGCCACGGACTGTCCCAGTCCTGAGAATATTTTAGGACACATTAGGACGTCTCAAGATGTCCTAATAGGAATCCTATCTTGAAGATTCCAAAATTACTAGGTATAGTTAAGAGTTAAAAATCCCAGTCCCAAAAGTCCCAAGAAGTCCTGGGACTACTAGGGACATCCCAGGATATCCCACAAGGTGAGAGCTAAGAATCCCAGTCTCAAAAGTCCCAAAAAGTCTTGGGACTACTAGGGTCATCCCGGGATGTCCCACAAGGTGAGAGCTAAAAGTCCCAGTCCCAAAGGTCCCAAGAAGTCCTGGGACTACTAGGGACGTTCCGGGATATCCCACAAGGTGAGAGCTAAAAATCCCAGTCCCAAAGGTCCCAAGAAGTGCTGGGACTACTAGGGATGTCCCGGGATATCCCACAAGGTGAGAGCTAAAAATCCCAGTCTCAAAAGTCCCAAGAAGTCTTGGGATTACTAGGGTCATCCCGGGATGTCCCACAAGGTGAGAGCTAAAAGTCCCAGTCCCAAAGGTCCCAAGCTGGGACTGCTAGGGACATCCCGGGATGTCCCACAAGGTAAGAGCTAAAAATCCCAGTCCCAAAGGTCCCAAGAAGTCCTGGGACTACTAGGGACATCCCGGGATGTCCCACAAGGTGAGAGCTAAAAATCCCAGTCCCAAAGGTCCCAAGAAGTCCTGGGACTACTAGGGACGTCCTGGGATATCCCACAAGGTGAGAGCTAAAAATCCCAGTCCGAAAGGTCCCAAGAAATCCTGGGACTACTAGGGACATCCCGGGATGTCCCACAAGGTAAGAGCTAAAAATCCCAGTCCCAAAGGTCCCAAGAAGTCCTGGGACTACTAGGGACGTCCCAAGATATCCCACAAGGTGCGAGCTAAAAATCCCAGTCTCAAAAGTCCCAAGAAGTCTTGGGACTACTAGGGACGTCCCGGGATATCCCACAAGGTGAGAGCTAAAAATCCCAGTCTCAAAAGTCCCAAGAAGTCCTGGGACTACTAGGGACGTCCCGGGATATCCCACAAGTTGAGAGCTAAAAATCCCAGTTCCAAAAGTCCCAAGAAGTCTTGGGACTACTAGGGTCATCCTGGGATGTCCCACAAGGTGAGAGCTAAAAGTCCCAGTCCCAAAAGTCCCAAGAAGTCCTGGGACTACTAGGGACATCCCGGGATATCCCACAAGGTGAGAGCTAAAAATCCCAGTCCCAAAAGTCCCAAGAAGTCCTGGGACTACAAGAGACATCCCGGGATATCCCACACGGTGAGAGCTAAAAATCCCAGTTCCAAAAGTCCCAAGAAGTCTTGGGACTACTAGGGTCATCCCGGGATGTCCCACAAGGTGAGAGCTAAAAGTCCCAGTCCCAAAGGTCCCAAGAAGTCCTGGGACTACTACGGACGTCCCGGGATATCCCACAAGGTGAGAGCTAAAAATCCCAGTCCCAAAGGTCCCAAGAAGTGCTGGGACTACTAGGGATGTCCCGGGATATCCCACAAGGTGAGAGCTAAAAATTCCAGTCTCAAAAGTCCCAAGAAGTCTTGGGATTACTAGGGTCATCCCGGGATGTCCCACAAGGTAAGAGCTAAAAGTCCCAGTCCCAAAGGTCCCAAGAAGTCCTGGGACTGCTAGGGACATCCCGGGATGTCCCACAAGGTAAGAGCTAAAAATCCCAGTCCCAAAGGTCCCAAAAAGTGCTGGGACTACTAGGGACGTCCCGGGATATCCCACAAGGTGAGAGCTAAAAATCCCAGTTCCAAAAGTCCCAAGAAGTCTTGGGACTACTAGGGTCATCCCGGGATGTCCCACAAGGTGAGAGCTAAAAGTCCCAGTCCCAAAGGTCCCAAGAAGTCCTGGGACTACTAGGGATGTCCCGGGATGTCCCACAAGGTGAGAGCTAAAAATCCCAGTCCCAAAGGTCCCAAGAAGTCTTGGGACTACTAGGATGTCCCACAAGGTGAGAGCTAAAAGTCCCAGTCCCAAAGGTCCCAAGAAGTCCTGGGACTACTAGGGATGTCCCGGGATGTCCCACAAGGTGAGAGCTAAAAATCCCAGTCCCAAAGGTCCCAAGAAGTCCTGGGACTACTAGGGACATCCCGGGATGTCCCACAAGGTAAGAGCTAAAAATCCCAGTCCCAAAGGTCCCAAGAAGTCCTGGGACTACTAGGGACGTCCTGGGATATCCCACAAGGTGAGAGCTAAAAATTCTAGTCCGAAAGGTCCCAAGAAATCCTGGGACTACTAGGGACATCCCAGGATGTCCCACAAGGTAAGAGCTAAAAATCCCATTCCCAAAGGTCCCAAGAAGTCCTGAGACTACTAGGGACGTCCCAAGATATCCCACAAGGTGCGAGCTAAAAATCCCAGTCTCAAAAGTCCCAAGAAGTCTTGGGACTACTAGGGTCATCCCGGGATGTCCCACAAGGTGAGAGCTAAAAGTCCCAGTCCCAAAGGTCCCAAGAAGTGCTGGGACTACTAGGGACATCCCAGGATGTCCCACAAGGTAAGAGCTAAAAATCCCGGTCCCAAAGGACCCAAGAAGTCCGGGACAACTAGGGACGTCCCGGGATATCCCACAAGGTGAGAGCTAAAAATCCCAGTCCCAAAGGTCCCAAGAATCCTGGGACTACTAGGGACGTCCCGGGATATCCCACAGCGAGAGCTAAAAATTCCAGTCCCAAAGGTCCCAAGAAGTGCTGGGACTACCAGGGACGTCCTGGGATGTCCCAAAAGGTAAGAGCTAAAATTCCCAATCTCAAAAGTCCCAAGAAGTTCTGGGATTATTGGGAGCATTTCAGACATTTGTCCAAATGAGGACTATAAATTTCAGTTCCAAAACTCCGAAGTGGACTCAGGTATAAGAATATTAAGGCAAATATGTAAATAATTGGTATTTTGTGCATGTGTACGAGCAAAGTACAAGATAATTTTGCCAAGTTTCATAATTTTAGTCGAAGTATTAGTACGTGCATGAGGTTTGTTCGGTTTAACTTATCTGAAAAATTACAGCTGCGACAGGGACAGGTTAAACTTAGATGATTTTTTGGCGAAAGCCGTTTTTTCTTCCGTTGTTTCTGGAATTTCCTTGATAAATTCAAAATGCTGAGTATAAGAAAAAATCAACTACTTGTTGTGTGGCAACAGAATTGAAATAGTTTTCTATTTCATTATTACGGTTAATAGCACCCAACAATACAAACAATGGTCTAGTATACATATGTTGTAATTTCTTGGAGCAAGGTATTGCGACATTTTAATGCAAAAAGAACTGAAGCCGTAAGTTTAATAAAATCAATTTAATATTAATTTTGTTTAACAACCTCACTCTCAGCTTAATGTCACGTTACTTTAAAACTATTGTGACTTCTGAATTTATAAAAAAAATCCCTTTAAGTGAATAATATCCTAAATTTTATTTTTAACATTTATTTCCAGAGTTCTTGGAATGAGAGCAGGACAAGCAATAGCAACCCCAACTAGAAAATCTCCGAGAAAACACTCTACAACTAATTTTTCCCCTCGTGACTTAAATAAATCATTTTAATAACATTGTTATTTCGTATGTCAGATACATATAAATTTGATAAATATTCTATTTTGTGACAAAATAAATGGTGAATCACAGTTAGTTAATGAAAAATAATATAATTAGCTAAGCAGCAACGTCATAAAATAATTTTAGAATAATAAGTCCAATTGTAATTTTTTTAAAATTTGTATTAGGTAAACTTCTATTTGTTTTTGGTTAAAACATAAGCTACATCAACACTACTCGAGTCAGTTTCAACATACATGAAAGATGTGTTAGCAGATAAAGCTCTTGCAATAATGCAATTAGATCTTGAATTTTGCCTTCATCAAACTTTAGAAAATTGAATATGATGTTTAACATTATGGGATGAATATGTGTTATAAGTTGTCCTTAAAATCTTTTCAAAAGTTATCAGGACTGGAATAAATTTAGCTCTAGCCTAGTTAAATATCCAGGAATGTTCTTAGTACTCCCACACTTTGTTCTGCGTAATTTAGAAGCAATTGTTGAAGATACAAAGCCAAATTCTTTTCTACTGCAAGCGTTTCTACACGAAATTACAACATGATTTTTTTTTTAATATCTGTATTTACATTCTATTTACGAAAATAACATCTATCAAAAATTAAATTGAAAGTAAACACAGATATAAAAATCATATTGTAATTCGGTGAATAGCATGTTAACTCAAGTCGGACAAAAAAAAATCAGTATCATATCTCTCATAATGTGGGATATCCCGGGACGTCCCTAGTAGTCCCAGGACTTCTTGGGATTTTTGGGACTTATGTGGGACATCCCGGGATGTCCCTAGTAGTCCCAAGACTTCTTGGGACTTTTGGGACTGGGATTTTTAGCTCTCATCTTGTGGGACATCCCGGAACGTCCCTAGTAGTCCCAGGACTTCTTGGGATTTTTGGGACTTATGTGGGACATCCCGGGATGTCCCTAGTAGTCCCAAGACTTCTTGGGACTTTTGGGACTGGGATTTTTAGCTCTCATCTTGTGGAACATCCCGGAACGTCCCTAGTAGTCCCAGGACTTCTTGGGACTTTTGAGACTTATGTGGGACATCCAGGGATGTCCTTAGTAGTCCCAGGACTTCTTGGGACTTTTGGGACTGGGATTTTTGGCTCTCATCTTGTGGGACATCCCGGAACGTCCCTAGTAGTCCCAGGACTTCTTGGGACTTATGTGGGACATCCAGGGATGTCCTTAGTATCCCAGGACTTCTTGGGACTGGGATTTTTAGCTCTTACCCTGTGGGACATCCAGGGATGTCCCTAATAGTTCCAGGACTTCTTGGGACTTTTAGGACTGGGATTTTTAGCTCTCACCTTGTGGGACATCCCGGGATGACCCCAGTAGTCCCAGAACTTCTTGGGACTTTTGGGACTTATGGGACTGGGATTTTTAGCTCACATCTTGTAGGACATCCCGGAACGTCCCTAGTAGTCCCAGGACTACTTGGGACTTTTGGGACTTATGTGGGACATCCAGGGATGTCCATAGTAGTCCCAGGACTTCTTGGGACTGGGATTTTTAGCTCTTACCTTGTGGGACGTCCAGGGACGTCTCTAGTAGATCCAGGGACATCCCTAGTAGTCCCAGGACTTCTTGGGACTTTTGGGACTTATGTGGGACATCCAGGTAGCCCTAGGACTTCTTGGGACTGGGATTTTTAGCTCTTACCTCATGGGACGTCCAGGGACATCCCTAATAGTCCCAGGACTTCTTGGGACTTTTGGGACTTATGTGGGAAATCCCGAGATGTCCCTAGTAGTTCCAGGACTTCTTGGGACTTTTGAAACTGGGATTTTTAGCTCTCATCTTGTGGGACATCCCGGAATGTCCCTAGTAGTCCCAGGACTACTTGGGACTTTTGTGGGACATCCAGGGATGACCCTAGTAGTCCCAGGACTTCTTGGGACTTTTAGGACTGGGATTTTTAGCTCTTACCTTGTGGGACATCCAGGGACATCCCTAGTAGTCCCAGGACTTCTTGGGACTTTTAGGACCGGGATTTTTAGCTCTTACCTTGTGGGACATCCTGGGATGTCCCTAATAGTCTCAAGCTTCTTGGGACTTCCTGGGACTTCTGAGACCCTAGACTTTGAGATCAATGGAATATCTTGAATTTCCCTAATAGTCCTAAGAATTTGGAGATTTATCCTTACCGTTTCAGGATATCTTAATAATTCTGAGGAAGTCCTAAGAAATTTAAAGGACTGGGACTGTCCGTGGCAGTCCTAGACATGAATGCAGGATGTCCACCTAATAGTTGCTGTGTGTATGACAGTTTGTATCCCAACTATTCTACAAGTTTAACAAATCAGTTGGCAGCAATAATGAAAACTCCTGAAGATTCTTTTGTGGTCAAGTATATGAATGTTCAACAACAAGCTGGAGCGAATGATTGTGGGCTTTTCGCAATTGCATTTGCAGCTGCTTTGTGCAATAACAAGGACCCTTCTCAATACACTTTTAATCAGACTCGTATGAGAAAGCATTTAAGTTTGTGTTTCGAAAAGGGAATGATATCTGTAAGCTCGAAGAAAATAGCCGTTTATTGCACGTGTAGACTTCCTTGGGGAAAAGATATAACACAATTTGGTGGATTGGCACAGTGCAGACATTGTCGCAATTGGTTTCATCAGAAATGTGCGAATATACCAAGAGAGGTTTTCGAGATATCATCTTGTTTATGGAAATGTTTATCTTGTAAACACGTCTGAACTTCACTATTGTTGACTTTGAAGTGTGTATAATGACTATTATTTTTTGTTTTATCTAATAAAGTGTAAACTATGGGGTGAATATAGCAGTTTTTTTTTTTACTTTACAGCTCAATGATAGCTAGCTAGCTATAATAAGTTTGCACTTTAACATCTTGCTCAACTTGAAGCTAAAGTTTGTATCTGAATACCATAGCTACTTACTATCTAAAATAACCATTTCATCAGATAAATCTAAATGTTCATATTAGAAAAATTAAAATATTCAGAAAAAAGATAACATATATTTAAACAAAAATCATCTAGAAAAAAAAAGAACAAGTGGATTGCATAGCCATACATTTTCCTTATGATAGAAGACATACATAGCTGATGGGGTAGTGAAGTGGGGTATACATAGCTACATACTGAGGTTATTAATTGATTCTTATCTCTTTTCGTCGCTTTAGTCTCTTTTAGTCTTTTTATTCGCTTCTTAGTGTTTTTATACTCTTCTTAGTCTCTTTTGGCTCTTCTAGGGTCTTAATGTCTACTAGCCTCTTCAGTCTTTCAGTCTCTTCATATTCTCTTCAATTTCTTTAGTCCCTTTTAGTCTTTTTTCTCTTCTTACTTAGTCTTTTTAGATATGAAAGATATGTGAATGGAAGTTGATATTCAGTGCAATTTGTTAGGATTCATATCCGAATAATGGATTCATAATATTCAAGAATTATCCCATTATAGCTATAATGATATAAAACTACATTACAGAACTGAAAAGACTAATAAACTGAAAGATACTGAAGAGACTAGAAGTGAAGTAGAATGGAAAAGACTAAAAAAAACTAGAGAGACTAAAGAGACTAGACGAGTAGAAAGAGACTAGACAAAACTAAAGAAACTAGAAGAGATTAAAAAATGAATGAACTAATGAAACTAAAAAGACTAGAGATACTGAAGAGACTAGAAGATAATAAAGAGAACAAGAGAGAAGAGACTGGGAGTAGTTAAAGGGACTAGGAGAGACTAAAGAGACAAAAAAAACTAAAGAGACTAGAAGAGAATAAAGAGACTAATGAAACTAAAAGGGACTAAAAGACTATAGAAGAGACTAAAGGGGTGAAAAAACTAAAGAAACTAGAAGAGATTCAAAGACTGGAATAGATTAAAGAGACTAAAGGAGGCTAAGGCTAAAGAGACTGGAAAAGACTAAGATACTAAAAGAGACTAAAGAAATTAGAAGAGACTAGAGACTTAAAGAGAATAAAGAGACTAGGAAAGCTAGACTAATAAGACTAGAAGAGACTAAAGAGAATAAAGTGACTAAAGAGGCTAAGAGATTAAAGAGAAAGAACAGACTACACAAAGACTGGGAGAAAAGCTAAAAGTGACTAAAGAGACTAAAAGAGATAAAGAAATTAGGAAGATAATATGACACTAAAAGAAACTAACGAGACTAATAATATGACAAAGAGACTAAGAGACAAAAGAAAATTGAAAAGATTAAAGAGACCAAGAGAAGACCTTTACTTTTCTACTTTTCTGTTAGGCATGAAAAATGTATCAGTATCAGCTGAGTAGACTGGTTATTAAGTTTAGGCAGTGGAATCATAAGCGGTAACTATTTCAACGCGGTAACTATTCAAACTATTGTACCACCCCAACAGAGTTCACACTCTTGTTTGAGATAAAAAAAAGGATAAAGAGACAAGAACAGAGGAGACCAAGAAGAGAATGAAGAGACTATAAAAAGACATAGAAGAGACTAGAAAAGGCTATAGAGACTAGACAATACTGAAGAAACTAAAGAGAATAGGAGAGACTAGAGAGAGTAAAAGAGATTAAAATGACTCGAAGATATACTTAAGAAACTAGAAGAGACTAAGAACATTAGAATTAAAAAGAGACTATAAGAAATTACTAGATATGACAAAAAAGACAAATAAAGAACTAATTTTTCAGCTTGTGCCAAAAGTCCATATGCATGAAAACTTGGTTACTTTTTATTCTCTTCTTGTCTCTTTCATTTCTTAAAGTCTCATCATACTCTTTAGTCTTTTTGTCTTCTATTTTTTTCTAGTCTCTTAGCTATGTCAGTCTCATCTAGTCTCTTTAGTCTCTTGTAGTCTTTTAGCTTCTTTAGTCTCTAGTCTCTTCTAATTTCTTTAGTCTTTTTTAGTATCTTAGTCTCTAGATACTTAGTCTCTTTGTCATATTAGTCTCATTAGTATCATATTATCTTCTTAATTTCTTTATCTCTTCTAGTCTCTTTAGTCACTTCTAGCTTTTCTCCCAGTCTCTGTGTAGTCTGTTCTTTCTCTTTAATCTCTTAACCTCTTTAGTCACTTTAGTCTCTTCTAGTCTTATTAGTCTAGCTTTCCTAGTCTCTTTATTCTCTTTAAGTCTCTTTAGTCTCATCTAGACTATTTAGTGTCTTCCACTCTCTTTAGTTTCTTTACAGCCTTGTCTGTCTCTTCAATCACTTAAGTCTATAAGTCTCTCTTAGTCTCTTTAGTCTCATCTAGTTTCTTTAGTCTCTTCTAGGTCTTTGAATCTCTCTTAGTCTCTTTTTGTTTCATCTAGTCTCTTTTAGTTTCTTCAGACTCTTTTGGTTTCTTCTAATTTATCTTTCAGTCTCTTCTAGTTACTTTTAGTCTCTTAAGTTTCTAGTCCCTTTTAGTCTCTTCTAGTTTCTTTATTTTTCTTCAGTCTTTTTAGTCTCTCTTAGCCTATATATTCTCTGCTTAGTCTCATTAGACTCTTTTATCATCTTTCTTAGCCTATATATTCTCTGCTTAGTCTCATTAGACTCTTTTATCATCTTTAGTATCTTATAATCCCTTTAGTAGCTTCTGTTCTCTTCAATCTTTTGTGGTCTCATTGGTCTATTCTAGTCTCTTCTCTCTTTTGTCTACTAACATCTTTTAGGTACCACTCAGAAGGCTGACTTACTAGTCAGAGCTGGCTGATTCCTTCCCCTTATTACTGCCATTAGCTTACGACTATTTCAAAGGCTGCGCACAGCTTTCTCGGACAGCATACCAGGGGATACCTATATTTTCGAAGGGATACCCATATTTCTCGTAAATATGGGTATGGGGGTACCTATATTTGCGGAAATATGGGTGCGGGGGTAACCATTTTTCCGGAAATATGGGTATGCGGGATACCCATTTTTGGGGATACCCATTTTTACGTGACACCGGTTACTATGGCATTGAAGACCCTTTTCCAATTTTCACTTACAGTAGTCTCATGCAGTTTTTATAAAGCTGGCTTACTATTAGCATGTGAAAGCAAGGGTAACCGTGCTATTCAGGATTAATAGCATGAACAACGCGATTAAAATAACATGAGGCGAGTCGGAGTGCTATTTCAATAGCTTTACGAGCGCTATTGATCCCTAATAGCACGGATTACCCATGCTGTCACTCGCTAATAGTAGGCCAGCTTTTTTTAAATCATTTATAGTGTAGCTAAACTATAATGGTGCACTCACTACCTGTGTATTTCAGGATTAACTTTCTAAGATACTTCCCGATGGCTCCCCTCCTAATCTGTTGAAAAAATTCCGTTGCTTGTGCTATTAATATCGAATAGTACGCTTACCCATATAAGTGCATTACATTAACTTAGCTAGATGTAACATAGCAAGCTTTACTCTTGCCGATATGAGAGCGAAATTTTGTAGCCAAGGAGCTGAATGTTTATTAGGTCACTTGGACTCAGACTAGGCTGTCCATATACTGAGTATGAAGTACATCTAGAAAAACAGCAGAAAATTCCATCGGCAGCTTCAGCGAGCAAACAATGATATTCCAGAAGTTATATGTGGGGTATGGCTAAAATATTTACTTCCGGTCACTCTAAAGTGGTTTTGACCGAACCTATAAACCGCCCAATTCCTCAATAATACATACCCTCACTACTTGATTCTCATTGTTAACTCATCACTTACCTTAATGGTTGTCCACAGTCATGCATATCACCTAGATATTTGCAGAAGTAGTGAGATTACAATTACAGGTGGCTATATATAGCAGCTGCAAAGCCAATAAAGTATGAAACAAACGTCAGCAAATCATAAAGCACAGATACAGCCTTGGAAGTAGCTATATAGAAAATTATTGCTATAACTTATCACTTAGCTATAGATTGGTGAAGATGGATAATACACAATAGACGCTTCTGTATAGCAACCACTAATTTTGTTAAATTCACATAGAGGTTTCAGTAAAGGCATTGTTTTGTTGGCTGTGGTTTTATTGCCGGTATAGGGGTCTGTCTAGGATACCTCTCTTATTTTGCTATCATTCCAGCCTGATGAAGTAATTAGCAGGTGTAGTTGGTATAAGTATCGACACTGAAACATTTATTTAATGAGTGAAAAGTATGTCCTTTCAAACATTACAATAGGTATTAAAAATTTTATATATAAGCCTATAGATTAGACATTTTGTATCAGAAATTTCTGTTATAGTTTGAATTTAGCTACAGTGTGGATACAGAATTTCGTTCTTGTCGAAATGACTTCTTTAGTAACTCATACAATAATTTAGCTAGCTACATTCCCTAGTTGTGCCAACATAGAGTCAAGATTCTAAACTATCTTCAATTCTGTAGGATATACTGACATTTGTAGTTTACTTCACTGGCTTTTGTAGCAGCTACAATGGTAGCTAGTGGTCACACACGATTTCATTCTTGTGTAGCAGCTAAGGTAAATCAATACAAGTAAAGTTCCCAGCAATAGATGTGCTAGGAGTCAAATGAATAGATTTATTCTTACATTGCGATCCATTCTGATTCTGCTATTGGTATGAGGAGAGGATAACATTACCTAGTGAACAGATATGTTAAGACTCCTCAGGATTAATTCAATAAGAATGAATGCTTCAGCTTATAGTAATAGCTAGTAATATAAATTTCCTACAGGTTTAGCCAACTTTATATAACATGTAAAAAAATTGTTGTTTTTTGTCAGAGAACTAGTTATCTACTTATAATAGCACATTTATGAAGTTGAGTATTTATTTCTGTGCTCTCAAGTAAGTAGACAGAAAACTGATCACCTGATGAAACACATTTTTACTGGGCCAATTCATTCTATATATTCTGTAGTTCCTGAAATTACAGAATTAAGTGTTGTTTAATCCTCCAGGCATATCATATTGTTGTACGCATGTTGGTTAATACATAATATATTAATCAATATATACCTTTGAATTCAATTGCTACAGTAAGAAGAAAGTCCTCTTGTTTTTGGAAAGCTAATGGAATTAAATGTAAAAAATTGTTTCAGTATAATAATGCATTCCAGTATCTTCTGCACTATCTCTGACATGACTGATTTTAATTAAACAAAATTATAATTAAACCATACATAACACTTCAGTAACTAATGTTGATCATTGAACATGTGGGAAATCTGAACTGAGAGGGGAGTGGTTGACAATGATATAGTCTGTTCACGCATGTTTGAGGTAAAGGGTTTACATATAAATGAATTAGGCAAGATGTACACAACTGGGAATATATAGCTCAATGTATGGATAGGATTAGAAAAAGAAAATAGAGTGTGAAGAATTACAAAATAGTGAGGTATGTGTGCATCACAATATATGAATTGAAAGGTCCATAATTGCTTGTAAAGTTCAGTATAATAGTGGGGTCTCCATTTTCTGCTCCCAGTATGTTAAAAGGATAGTGGTCTCATTCAGTGTCTTGACTGCTCCTTCTTTAGTTGCCAAAATTGAGGACCCGACAATCCCTCTTTGAACAGGTAAGTTCCAGACTACGTCAAGACTCGGGACAGGCTGCTACTAGTACTGCTACAGTGTGGTTGGTTGTGCTGTTTCAGTTGCCTCATCCTCTCAGCTTGTGACTGCATGCCACCTCCAAATGTATCTATCATATTGCCCCCTGCCATCTTTTCCATCAAGCTATCCTGAACATAGCAAGAAGAGACCTACAAAAAAAAAAAAAACATTATTACATCACACATTATTCATGTGATACATGTACATACTGGCTAATTATGAGAATGTTGTACAGTAATACCACCAACTGTCTGGTGAGACAACAGAGAGAATTTCCCATCACTTGAAATTTATTAACCCTCAGCGCGCATGTGCGAGAGGGTTATAGTAGTCGCCCTGTCTGTCTGTTTGTCACACTCTGATTGTGGAGATTACTGACAATTAACAGTTGATTTAGGTAGGAACTTACTCAGAACAAAGATTTAGGACCTTTTATTGTGGTGTTGTTGCTGTTTTTAAATTTCAGGCTAATTGTTGAGAAAACGCTAAGATTTCAGCTTTGCATAGTTACCAGCTTTTATGGATAACGCCCCCTAGCATCACGTCAATCACATGAGCAAATAATCTCTTGCAGCCAGCAGTGTCATTTGCTTATGCTCAGGAAAGTTAACGGAGTCGAAAAAAGTGAAGTTTCGCATTAAAAATGTATACTGCTATTTAGCTTCTCTTATGAAGACAGCGTTTCCATATACCATTTTCATTGCTTGATTTAGAATAGCTAACAGATTGCTTGTATTTTTTAGAAGGAGATTATAGCTAGGTAGTATTTAATAGTGCTGAGGGTTCACGCCTTTGGTGCTTCATTAATTTAGCAGCCTTTATGTTTGTAGTCACATGACCGAATAATGGGGGGACTCTGCCTCCCATAACATTAGTTGATGATTAGAGAAGAGCAATGACATGGGGGTACTTTTCAGATGCTGTCACATAAACACATGCTTTCAGTTACTATGAATATCTCAATGATTTGACTGTAGCTAGACACGCCTATATAAATTGGTGGAGACTCATAAGAATTCCTAAAGACAATTGGTGGCTAAACAGGACAGTTATGAACTGTAATCACTCCTTAATTTAAACAAATGAACTCACAATTATGATCACAATTTCTTCTTAATCAGAGAAAGCCAAATACTAGTAAGTTTGCTTCATGCTGAGTCTATAAGTTTGAAAGATGCTGCTTTTTGTCTCGGTTGCTCAAGTGAACAAAAAATAGTCCGAGTTAGTTGCAACTGTTTACATGCGAAATCTTCATCAATGCTTCCGGACATCATCGAGAATATCACCCTCAGTGAGGATTTTGACCTTCACCATAATCACCATAGCAAGCGATGAGATCCACATTTTTACTTCAGAGGATTATTATTGGTTGATGATATCAAGTCCACTCCACACTCAAAAATTTTAGTAAGAATTTACAGTTCAAGCTATAAACAGTAAGTAGTACAAAAAATGTAATATCTTCATCTGTTATAATTATCTGTGTCCCATATTTTATATATCAAATATTGAAGCAAAATCACCAGGGATGTAAGAGGGAGGGGGTGGTTGTGGGTTTCAGTGTTACCAAAGTAAAACCACACACACTTTACATAACTGTGCTCATTCCGTATTCATTTGCAATTATGTTTAAATTTTTGAACCAATATACTGGAACATTCAATTCTACAATAACATTTAGTTTATATAAACACTATCTATGTGTATTATTTCCACTTCATAGTCCATATTATTGATTAAAGTTTCTTTCTGTGATTAATTTAAAAGAGATAACCATGTGTATTGGCTCTGGTTATAGAAGGCTATAATAACTGCATTCTATTCATGTTTTTTTTTCTTCAAGTGGAATTGATTCATGCATATTATTAATTTGAAAGAGGGATTCATATGGATTCCTACTGCCTATGCCCCAAGATAAATCAGGTGCCTTACAAAATTACACTACTATATATCCTCATAGCTATACTTGCCCACATATATTTTTAACTTGACTGTTTGAACAAGGTTACACCATACAATGATCTAAAACAATGGCATTCAATTGAAAAAAAAAACTGTATTGGAAGGAGACAAGTGGGATAAAAAATAAACTAGTTCTTCTGCTTCTGCCCTCACTCATATTCCCTGGTATAATAATATATAACAATCAAAATAGTCCGATGTCATTTCAAATAAAAAAACAAATAAAAATTTTTTAAAAACTCACTTTTTGGCTCTCTGTTGTTTTTTTACATCATATTAGCAGCTTGACACACTATGCACTGCAAAACAGACTGAACAACAACAATAAAATTCAATCATATTACCCGTACTTGCAATAAGATGGTGAATGGTAATTATGCCAAATGGCTGCTTACCTCTAACAAAATTGCTGCTGTTAAAAGGAATAAATTCTGATTTCCTAGATTCACCAGAATGTGTCACTTGTTAAGTTAGTCAGTCAAATAAGTTCCTTCGTCAATATATTCAGCACATTATAAATGCACAATTTGGTAGATACTCATAAGGTTTTAACAGTTCTTTATTCTTAGTATCATAATCTAGGTCTACCCAATCATTTGGTACAAAAACTCTCTTCAACTTAGTGCATTGCTTTAGAATACGAGATATACACTGAATGTCTGAATACCATATGAAGTTGTGTCCAAGTTCTAGTGTCTCTAAATTCTGGCAACATTGAAGTCCTTTTGCAAGATGAATAGCCCCCAATCCTGAGAGTAAGTTATAGTTTAGGAGAATTGTACAAAGTCTGCTACACTGTTGTAGGGCAATGCCTAGGTTACTTGCACCTCTGTCTCCAATCCTATTATCACTGAGGTTGAGTAGGGTGAGCTGATTACGAGTCTGCAAACAGCTTGCAAGAGCCTTAGCCCCATTATCTTTAATGTAATTACATGCCATAGAAATTTCTGTGATATTGCATGTAAGAGTTTGGCTAATAGCCTCTACTCCTAAATCTCCAATATAATTATTACTGATATCAAAGAATCTTAACTTATTACACCATATCAAACCACCCCTACATCACTCAATTTGTTATGAGATAGATTGAGAGTGACAACATTCTTTCCATAAGACTAGCAATAGCTAAACATCCTGGAGCCCATATACCATTTGAGGCTAGACAGATTGTTTGTAACTTGCCATTATCCTTCAATGATTCACAGATAGCCCCGGTCCCAGTATCTTGGATGTTATTACTAGACAAGTCAAGTTCACACAATGACTGGTTCGCTTGAAGACACTCTGCCACATCTAGAGCTCCCTCTACTCCTATATTGTTGTGTCCTAGATTTAGAGTCAGTAATTGATGTGAGATTCCTTGCAGACTCTGACATAGATATGCTGTTCCCTCAGGTCCTATGGAGTTGTGGCTAAGATTTAATGACGAAACACTTGTGATCACTTTTTTTTCTAGTAGACTAGCAATAGCTAAACATCCTTCAAACCCTATGCTATTTGAGGCTAGTGTTTGTAACTTGCCATTATTATTTAACGATGCACAAATAGCCATTGTCCCAGTATCTTGGATGTTATTATTGGACAAGTCAAGTTCACACAATGACTGGCTTGTTTGAAGACACTTAGCTACATCTAGAGCTCCCTCTACTCCTATATTGTTGTGTCCTAGATTTAGAGTCAGTATTTGATGTGAGGTTCCTTGCAGACTCTGACATAGATATGCTGTTTCTTTAGGTCCTATAGAGTTGTGGCTAAGATTTAATGACGAAAAACTTGTGATCACATGCTGTTCTAGTAGATTAGCAATAGCTAAACATCCTTCAAATCCTATGCTATTTGAGGCTAGACAGAGTGTTTGTAACTTGCCATTATTCTTTAACGATTCACAAATAGCCTTTGTCCCAGTATCTTAGATGTTATTATTGGACAAGTCAAGTTCACACAATGACTGGCTCGCTTGAAGACACTCTGCCACATCTAAAGCTCCCTCTACTCCTATATTGTTGTGTCCTAGATTTAGAGTCAGTATTTGATGTGAGGTTCCTTGCAGACTTTGGCATAGATATGTCGTTCCTTTAGGTCCTATGGAGTTGTGGCTAAGATTTAATGATGAAAAACTTGTGATCACATGCTGTTCTAGTAGATTAGCAATAGCTAAACATCCTTCAAACCCTATGCTATTTGAGGCTAGACAGAGTGTTTGTAACTTGCCATTATTCTTTAACGATTCACAAATAGCCTTTGTCCCAGTATCTTGGATGTTATTATTGGACAAGTCAAGTTCACACAATGACTGGCTCGCTTGAAGACACTTTGCCACAGCTAGAGCTCCCTCTACTCCTATAATGTTGTGTCCTAGATTTAGAGTCAGAATTTGATGCGAGATTCCTCGCAGACTTTGGCATAAATATGTCGTTCCCTCAGGTCCTATGGAGTTGTGGCTAAGATTTAGAATGTGAACATCATCCCACAAAAGAGAATTACTTATCAGCTTCATACTATCTGCTGTGATGTTCATGTCTATGAAAGATACAGAGTATAAACCAGTGAACATTGGCAACATGTTTATTACATGTTTGGTACCTTCTACACTATTACTGCAAGATTGTAGGTGAAGTGTATGTAATGTCCTCAGTGTAGATAATGGAGAAGACAATTCATTTACGAGATTATTTAAACGAGCAAACCCTTTGTCACCAATAGAGTCAGAAATATCCAGGGTGCAAAAATATTTGATATTTTCTTTGTCTAGCTTTGTTATAAAACTGTCTGAAATAGGATTTCCTATTAACAAAAGTTTAAAGTTGTCTCTATTAATGTTCACAAGTGTTATAGCTCCCTCGTCACCAATCTTGTTAAAACTCAGGTCTAGATAATGAAGATTAGGACAGCCCTTGATGGCACCAGCAATAGCTACAGCTCCTTTATCTCCAATATCATTAGCTACTAGTTTTAACACTTCCACACTAGAGTTGTATTGGAGTCCTTCTGCTAGCAGAGCAGCTCTCTCATCATCCAGATTACAATTTAACATATTCAAGTGAGTACATAAACACGTCTCATGGGGAAACTCATCAATATGATAACAAAATTCCTTCCATTTCAAATGATATGATATTAATAATATTTCTGCTCTTCTAAATGTCATATTTGTATAAGAAGAAAATGGATGACAGTACACAGAATCAAGTGCTTTATTGGGTGAAATACTATTGCTACCCTCCCAAGAAAAAATTCTAAATTTACAATAATCAAACATATAACACCATGCAAATACTTCAGTATACACCGGTGTATAACATAAGGATAACTTTGTTATACATATGAGAAACACCAGGGTCACTCATCTAGTATACACCAGTGTTTCTCCTGTGTATAGGTACCGGTTTACACAGGTGTGTATAACATTGATATAACAAAAGTATACTACTGGTGTAAACCATATGTAAACCATAAGTATACCATATGTATAACTTAAGTATATCAAAAGTATACTACACATATGTATAACTTAAGTATATCAAAAGTATACTACACTGGTTATAACAATAGTAGATAGCCTGCGTATATCTTTCATATTTCCTATTATTTCAAATATTTATCATACGTAAAACAAAAGTATAATGACCACAAAAAAGTGATCTTGCACCATAAAAATTTTGAAACATTTGAAAAAAGAAATCACTTCGTCCAATAAAATAAAGATTCTGTGTGAATATTGCTTGATCATTGTTATCACTGCATGGAGAGTTTTCCGGTGAAAACAGAACTTCATACTTGACGCTTGCATCCTATTCCCGATATAAATCTTTCAGATAGTATTCACAACATCCACAACGTCCCCTTCAAAATTCTGAACACATAAACACACACAAAATGAAATTGCATTAGACTACACAGATAAAACCTAACTTAAAATTAAGACAAATAATTATACTACACAAATATTTAGTCGGCGAGCGAGCGAGACACTTACAGAGGGAACACAATTGAAAATCGGGGATGTTTGTTTATTTATATATATGTTTGGACGTACGTATGTCATTTTGTATACTTTGACTTTCTCCTATTTTTTGCGTTAGGTCTTTGTTCGACCCCAACCCAAACTTCACTAAACAGAATCCTCTGGCTAAGCGATCATTACCGTAGCATCCTAATATTGAATTGTTTACCGCTCTGAATAAAGGTCCACAATATATTAGTTCAATAAGAAAAAGGGTACATAATATATTACTTTAATTTGGATAGAGGTCCACAATACATCCGTTCACTATGGAAAAGGGTCCACAATATATTACTTCAATACGGAAAAGGGTCCACAATATATTAGTTCAATACAGAGAAGTGTCCACAATGTATGTTCAATACGGAAAAGTATCCACAATACAATTAGTTCAATACATAAGTTAAATATGGAAAAGGGTCCACAACACATTAGTTCAATAAGGAAAAGGCTCCACAATATATTAGTTCAATATTGATTGCGGTCCTCAATATATCCGTTCAATATGGAAAAGGGTCCACAATATATTACTTCAATACGGAAAAGTATCCACAATACATTAGTTCAGTACGGTAAAGTGTCCACAATATATTAGTTTAATATTGATTGCGGTCCTCAATATATCCGTTCAATATGGAAAAGGGTCCACAATATATTACTTCAATACGGAAAAGTATCCCCAATATATTAGTTTAATATGGAAAAGGGTCCACAATATATTACTTCAATATGGAAGTGTCCACAATGCATTAGTTCAATATGGAAAAAGGTCCACAATACATTAGTTCAGTATGGTAAAGTGTCCACAATATATTAGTTTAATATTGATTGCGGTCCACAATATACCCATTCAATATGAATAAAGGGTCCACAATACATTAATTCCATACAGAAAAGGGTCCACCATATGTTAGTTCAACACAGAAAAGCGTCCACAATACATTAGTTCAGTACAGAAAAGGTCTACAATATATAAGTTCAATACGGAAAAAGGTCCACAATACATAAGTTCAATATGGATAGAAATCCACAATACATAAGTTCAATATGGAAAAGGGTCCACAATATATAAGTTCAATATGGAAAAGGGTGGACAACATATTAGTTCAATAAGGAAAAGGGTCCACAATATATAAGTTCAATATGGAAAAGGGTCCACAACACATTACTTCAATGCATGAAAGGGTCCACAATACATTAGTTCAGTACGAAAAATGGTCCACAATATATAAGTTCAATATGGAAAAGGGTCCACAATATATAAGTTCAATATGGAAAAAGGTCCACAATACATAAGTTCAATATGGATAGAGGTCCACAATACATAAGTTCAATAATATGGAAAAGGGTCCACAATATATTAGTTCAATATGGAAAAGGGTCCACAATACATTACTTCAATACAGAAAAGGGTCCACAATACATTACTTCAGTACGGAAAATGGTCCACAATAAATAAGTTCAATACGGTAAAAGGTCCACAATTTATTAGTTCAATATAGATTGCGGTCTACAATATATCAATTCAAAATAAGGTCCACGATACATAAGTTCAATATGAATAGAGGTCCACAATACATAAGTTCAACATGGAAAAGAGTCCACAATATATAAGTTCGATATGGAAAAGGGTCCACACCATATTAGTTCAATAAGGAAAAGGCTCCACAATATATTACTTCAATACGGAAAAGGGTTCACAATATATTAGTTCAATACAGAGAAGTGTCCACATGTCAGTTCAATACGGAAAAGTATCCACAATATAATTAGTTCAATACATAAAAAATATGGATTGCGGTCCACAATATACCCATTCAATATGAATAAAGGGTCCACAATACATTAGTTCAATACGGAAAACGGTCCACAATACATTAGTTCAATACAAAAAAGTATCCACAACACATTAGTTTAATATGGAAAAAAGTCCACAATATATAAGTTCGATATGGAAAAGGGTCCACAATATTACTTCAATATGGAAAAGTGTCCACAATATATTAGTTTAATATGGAAAAGGTGTCCACAATAAATATTAGTTTAATATGGAAATGGGTCCACAATACATAAGTTTAATATGGAAAAATGTCCACAATACATATGTTCAATATGGAAAAGGGTCCACAAAATTATAAGTTCAATAAGGAAAAGGCTCCATAATATATTAGTTTAAAATGGATTGCGGTCCACAATATATCCGTTCAATACAGAAAAGTGTCCACAATATACTTTATTATGGATAAAGGGTCCACTATACATTAGTTCAATATGGAAACGGTTCACAATATATTACTTCAATATGGATAAAGGGTCCACAATACATTAGTTCAATACAGAAGTGTCCACAATACATTAGTTCAATACGGAAAAGGGTCCACAATATATTACTTCAATATACAGGTCCACAAAATATCTGTTCAATACGGAAAATGATCCACAATACATTAGTTCAATACAAAAAAGTGTCCACAATACATTAGTTCAATATGGAAAAAAGTCCACAAAATATAAGTTCAATATGGAAAAGGGTCCACAATATATTACTTCAATATGGAAAAGTGTCCACAATGCATTAGTTCAATATGGTAAAAGGTCCACAATATATTAGTTCAATATGGATTGTGGTCCACAATATACCCATTCAAATAAAGGGTCCACAATACATTAGTTCAATACGGAAAAGGGTCCAAAATATATTAGTTCAGTACAGAAAAGTGTCCACAATATATTAGTTCAATATGGAAAAGGGTCCACAATACATTAGTTCAGTACGGTAAAGTGTCCACAATATATTAGTTCAATATGGATTGCGGTCCACAATATACCCATTCAATATGAATAAAGGGTCAACAATACATTAATTCAATACATAAAGGGGTCCACAGTATGTTACTTCAACACAGAAAAGTGTCCACAATACATTAGTTCAATATGGAAAAGGGTCCACAATACATTAGTTCAGTACGGAAAAAG
>WLWD01006208.1_pt1 | contig 21258 bp, 10 predicted proteins | sample 6712731 | NCBI WGS metagenome assembly WLWD01 (sample SAMN12718690, study PRJNA576275) | sponge metagenome | isolation source: marine sponge | host: Mycale hentscheli | place: New Zealand: South Island, Marlborough, Capsize Point | collected 2014-11-01
GCATTAAGCAAGTCTTACTTTATACTTAAGCTCCAAAGTGTGAGAAAATTCATGCGAAAACGCTTGCTTTTCAAAAAACAAAAAGTTGATTCGATCGGTTACTATGACATTGAAGACCCTTTACCAGATTTAAATTCACAACTTCGCCTTTTTTCCCGCTAAGTGCGGCTTGTTACTAGTTGTCAAGACTAGAGCCACCTGTAGTCAGTACTAAGAGTGCTATCACTACTTCTGAAAAGCGTATGTAAGCACATAAAGTATTAATGCTAAGGAAGCTACTACTACTCGAGGGATGCCGAGGTAAGTACGCAATTCCATATTTGTTAGCTTAATATGCAAAATAACTCTGGCCTTTCCTTTTTATAGCTAAGAGCTTGTTGTCAACAGTGACTGGTAAATTCAAATAGTCAGAAGAACTCAAATTTGGTACTACAAAAGTTACCACTGCTCAAGAAAAAGAGGTAAGAAAGTAATTTGTATTTGTGTGCTAAAATTGATTGTCTTTGGTTTTTGTAGGTGAGAGCTTGTTGTCAAGAATTCAAGGTAATTCAGATGGTCAAAGTAACTTCAATATGATACTACAGAAGTTATCAATATTCAAGAATGAGTTAAGTAGTAATTCCATATTTGTTGGCTAAAATTACAAATAGCTAATAACACTGGTTTATTTTTTATCGTAGCTGAGAACTTGTTCAAGAGTTACTGGTGACTGAATGGCAGATGTTTGATACTACAAAAGTTACCATTAATCATGTAAGAGAGTAATTTTGTATTTGTTTGCTGAAATAAAAGGTCATAACAGCTATTATAGTGTTGGCATGAACTAAGCTAAAAGATAATAACAATACTTAATTTTATGTTACTTAACTATCAGGCTCGCTCGCCATTTGTGCTCAAGCACACCACTAGTTGGCGAGCGAACATAGCGAGCGAGACACTTACAGGGGTAACACAATCGAAAATCGGGGATGTTTGTTTATTTATTTATATATATGTTTGGACGTATGTATGTCATTTTATACTTTGACCCTCCGTATTTTTGTGTGCGCTCCGCGTTCGACCCCGTCCCAAACTTCACTAAACAGAAGCCTCCGGTTTAGCGACCATTACCCGTATCACCTTAGAAATTGAATTGTTTACTGCTTTGAATTCTTTTGCGGGTGCAGTTTAAACGCAAAAACTTATGGGAGCTCCATTTCTATTCGAGTTAGTCGCTATTTGTCACAGTTATAAGCCCTACTCAACAGCATTTACTTGTAAATTCATTGTCCACTAGACGAACCACGAAGGTAAGTCTTGCGTAGGTATGTTCAGTTGTGTGAAAGTATTGTGCGTTACAACTACTATTAAAATGTCACAAAGGAAACTTTAAATAAAGTGACTTGATTTTGTTGCTTTTTTTTCAATTCAAACAGTTGCTGGGAGCGGTTACTATGGCTTTGAATCCCCTTTACCGCATACGTAATTTAAAAACTTGACTATATTTTAGTAGCTTGAGTGTTACTTGTTAAAATCAATCATTTAACAATAGTGTAGTTTAAGGCTCGCTCGCCATTTGTGCTCAAGCACACCACTAGTTTATTTGTATATATGGACGTACGTAAGGCATTTTTGTACTTTGACCCTCGCGTTTTTGTGTTAGTTCGGTTGTCGACCCCGTCCCAAACTTCACTAAACAGAATCCTCTGTTTATCGATCAGTACCCGTATCACCCTAGAAATTGAATTGTTTACCTTTTTGAATTCTTTTACTGGTGCAGTTAAAACGTGAAAACTTACAGGACTTCCATTTCTATTCGAGTTAGTGGTGGTGGTAAGTCAATGCGCTCTTTGTCATGGTTATAAGCCGTGCGCAACAGTATTTACTTGAAAATACATTGTCCACTATACTACTGCGAAGGTAAGTCTGTGTAGGTGCATGTCCAGTTGTGTCAAAGCATTGTGTGTTACAACCACTACTTAGCTAAAAAATATCACAAAGAAAACTTGTAAATAACGTGTATTGTTTTGTTGCTGTTTTTTTCCTTCAATTCAAGCAGTTGTAGAGAGTTGTTATGGCACTGAAATCCCTTTACCGTGTATGCAAAATTTAAAAACTGGACCTTATTTTCAGTAGCTTCAGTGTTAGAAGTCAAAATCATTCATATAAAAATAGTATATCTTTAGGCTCGCTCGCCATTTGTGCTCAAGCACATCACTAGTTTATTTGTATATATGTATGGACGTACGTATGTCATTTTGTACTTTGACCCTCGCGTTTTTGTGTTAGTTATGTGGTCTACCCCGTCCCAAATTGCACTAAACAGAATCCTCTGGTTTATCGATCAGTACCCGTATCACCCTAGAAATTGAATTGTTTACCGTTTTGAATTCTTTTGCGGGTGCAGTCAAACTTGAAAACTTAAGGGACTTCCATTTCGATTCGAGTTAGTGGCGGTGGTAAGTCAATGCGCTCTTTGTCATGGTTATAAGCCTTGCGCAACAGTATTTACTTGAAAATACATTGTCCACTAGACTACTGCAAAGGTAAGTCTGTGTAGGTGCATTTCCAGTTGTGTCAAAGAATTGTGTGTTACAACCACTACTTAGCTAAAGAATATCACAAAGAAAGCTTTTAAATAACGTGTATTGTTTTGTTGTTGTTGCTTTCCTTCCAAGCAGTTGCAGAGAGTTGTTACTATGGCACTGAAATCCCTTTACCCTGGATGCTAAATTTAAAAACTGGATCTTATTTTAAGTAGCTTCAGTGTTAGAAGTCAAAATCAATAGTATAGTCTTTAGGCTCGCTTGCCATTTGTGCTCAAGCACATCACTAGTTTAATAGTAAATTGCAATGGATACTTGCTCTGTGCATGCAGATTGATAATTGACTACATCAATAATTGGTGTGCTAAATAGCCTACTTTTATAATTCAGCGAAGCGAGTGGAGCTGACTCTCTAATGAGTTCACGATATATATATATATTTAGGTCTAAAAATTGTTTTTGTTCTTGCGTGGGCGTACGTGTGAACCCTTTCTCCTACGCGCTTGTGCGGGCCGTAGCAACATTTTTTTTTGTTTAATCGCCGTACAAAGTAGCGATGCCCAGTAGACAAAACGTTAGAAATGCTCGGTCAAGAGCTTTGAGGGCGTTCGAAACTCCTGAAGAAAAATTAGTAAGGAGAGCGATAAGAAATGAAAAAGACAGGGCAAGGAGGAGGAGAGCTAAAACGAAACAGAAACAGGTAGCAAAGTAAAGAATCTGACAGTATTTTGGAGCCACACCAAGCACGCTTGGAATAGCTGCAATTACAGGGAACATGCATCACTCGCTTATTTTGTGCTATTAGAGCACATCACTAGTTTTCATTATAAATTTATATGACAGAACACATTTAAAGTAGATGGCATATTTGTGTGGCGTATGTGTGCACCTTTTCTCCTACGCGCTTGCGCAGGCCGGGTAACCTTCTTAGCAACATTTTGTGTTGTTTACCTGCTGTACGAAGTAGCGACGCCCAGTGAAACAAATTCTGCGAAAGAGAGACAAAACATTAGAAACGCTCGGTCAAGAGCTTTGAGGGCGTTAGAAACTCCAGAAGAAAAATTAGTAAGGAGAGAGAAAAGAAATGAAAAAGACAGGGCAAGGAGGAGGAGAGCTAAAACGAAACAGAAACAGGTAGCAAAGTAAAGAATCTTTCTTTTTGAAAAGCCATTAAATGTTCCTAGCCACACCAAGCATACATGGAATAGCTGCAATTACAGGGAACATGCATCGCTCGCTTCGCTATTTTGTGCTATTAGAGCGCATCACTAGTATTGTTAACAGTGCAATACATTTTGTCAACATTGAGGACGCACCCGTTGATGAGAAACTGTCATAGTTGATGATTATTTCGAGTATTTTTAGCATGAAAAATCTCACACCCTAAATTGAAGACAGTAAAATTATCACCAAAACCTAATATATATATAGCAAACTCATTAGAAAGTCAGCTTCGCTGAATTATTTTGTAAATACATTTAGACTCGACGGCAAATACCTGATATCAAGTATGTTGAATTAGTGGCTGTCAATGATAAAGCTCAGGTAAGGCACAGCTCATAAGTATTGTATTCTTAATTCACTATGTTATTTTGCAGCATACTGCATTAGGCAGTAATTTAGCCAGCACTTTACAAAGAGGTATAGAAATAGTGAATGGAATGAATAATGTGAGTTTTGTACATACAGTAGTCTAAATATTTTTACAATCTATAAACATAATTATGGTCAAACAACAGTGAAAGTATATATTTTCATCAAGATATACTAAGGAACATTTTTTGATAAAAATGCCCATTAATATTTTGGTTACATATAAATTGTGCGTAGTCCCTTGTAATACATTTTTATCTTTATTTGATTACATATTGTATATTTGTGACCGTCTACAGGAAAACCGGGCACTACGCGGCGTGCGTAAATATCGAGAAAAGATCGATCGATTTCTTAAAAATGCATTGTTTCAAGCCGACTAAAGGGAATGGTTAGGTCTATTATAGTGGGAACGACTTAAGCTACGACGATAAAACTTGGAGAGCTCAATATCTGGACGCCGACAACTCTGTAAGTGCAAAAAAAATTGTTCAAAGGGTGCCGCGTTGTGCCTGGTTTTCCTGTAAACGGTCACATTTGTAGATATACATCAGAAATTTTAATGTCAGGATTGTTCTCACAAGGGTTGTCACATTTACAAATGCTGATCCATATACTACTCCTTCTGATTCTTCATAATATTTATTATCAAATTTTACAGAATATTCAAGGAGATTGTCTGGTGTATTGAATATACCCCGTCATAACATCCTACTTGTTACGTATGTTGAATATCATCCTGTGACTTGTGATGTTGTCTATTGCTAGTTGAATGCTAGCTTTTGTCAAGAAGAGTCTTACTCACTAAAAAAAGTAATCAATAATGTGCTTCATGTGAATAATATTGGTGAAGTATGTTTGAAATGTTTAGCTTTCAAGGAGAGTTACTACTCAATCCTCTTTATAGCCAGGATATTAAGTTAGCATCTTTCCTTCAAGAATAATCATTGGCTAGCATCTCTTTATTACAATTATGTAGAGTATAATCTAGCCTAAGTTCATTTATGCAAGTATGTAACAGTTGACTATTCATGGAATTTCTATTTTACCTTGATTCATGAATAGTGGTAGCTTCTTAAGTTGCCATTCTAACTTTCTAAATGACCATATAAGAAAGAACACTCAGATACTAACAAAACAGCTGTATAAAACGTATATAAAAATTTAAACTTCTCTTCAATTACTGCAGCAATAAGCAAGTCCTGTTTTAGGGTTAGGCTCCAAAGTGCATGGTAATTCCTGATAATTGCTTGGTTTTTTCAAATTACTAAAGTTGATGAAAGTGGCTACTATGGTATTGAAAACCCTTACTGTACGTTAATTTAAAAAACGAACTCTATGTATATACTAGATTTTATGGGTAACACCTCCTATTGTCATGTTGCAACTAATTTCTGGCTGCCTACAATAGTTTTGCTTTATGCAGTGAAGTAGACAAAGTGCTGGAAGTGGAAGTACATTAAATAATATACCAGTGAGTGTCCCTGATCCACTGGAAGAAAGTGGAATTTCCTGCTATAGGAAAGGTTAAGTATAGCTATCTCACAGATCACATGTCCTTCACATTTCCAACTTCAGGACAGATGAGTTGGTGGTAACCATTCCTGTATAAGGCGTACTTTCCTTCACTATTTCCTGAACATATCCTTGACATAAACTGCACTATTTCCTCTACATGCCATGGTTTGTACTGCATATATCATATCCCATTTTCTTCATATTTCCAAAATTATTACTGAACTATTCCTGTACATTCTAGGTAGCTGTCTGTGCGAAAATGTGCAGCTTTCCTTTAGATTTCCTGTACTCAAAAACTGCACTTTTTATGCACCTTTCCTACACAAAGCAACTATTCTTCACACACCTTTCCTGCAGCAATCCTGAAGTTAAACTGCACTTTTTGTGAAACCTGTTCTACACAAATCTTGTACCTTCCAAATTTATCCATTGTATCAATAAATAATTTATGACCATGTACAAATAAATGAAAAAAATTAGGCATCAGACAACAGTTCCTGAACACTTTGGTTCCATCTCTGCAATATCTCAAGTTCATCTCTGCAACCTGTGTCACAGCTTAGAGATGAATATGTCGTTAATTGATAAAATTTTCAGTCATTCTCAGCTGAAATAATTACAATATTATTGCCCTCATTGACCCATGAAGAGGACTTTAGGCAAGAAGTCGAAAATCGGTTGAAGTATTAATTGACTAATATTATTGAATGTTAGAATTGAAAAAAATACTTGCAATTATTATAGAGCCCTCCCAACTATAAAGCGCTTCCGCTGCCTATGTAATTAGAATCATAGTTGAAAAATATTATTTGGTATCACATGATTTTGTAATAGCTAGCTAGTGTATAGTAGCACAAAGGGTGTGTATCTTTAGTGCTTCATTGTTAATTTGTAAATACATACTGTTATGGAGAAATATTTTAGCTAATACATTCGTACAAAAAATATTGATGGAAGGTAAAAAAGAATATCCAAATTTCGAACACCAAATCCAAAATATATTCTCTTAACTGCTTAGATAAGTAAACCATTCTTAAAAATGATTTTTGTTGTTATAGGAAGAAGACATTACAAGATAAGTTTGAGGACTCCTATGCGATCAACTTAATCCAATTGATATGAGTACCACCAGTAAACTGACAAGTTCAATATTATGACATAATACTTATCCGTGATAATGGATTATATCTACTGCAATAGATTCCACCTTACACAGAGTTAGCCAGTTTAATGAAGCAGAACTAAATTATGGGGCAAGTCACAATAAATAAGTATTTTAGCTAGATGGGAGTTAAATGTCACACATAATTCAAGATGATGCAATGGGTGTAATTTTGGGGTTCATTTTAGCGAGGCAATTTCACACATGAACACATTTAAATCACAAAAATATGCCCTTTGAGCCTTCACCCCCATCCAATACCGAAACATCTTCCTGCACTGCTCTACTGCAATACATGTAATATTGTCATATTGTTATTTATTAGGTCCTGAATTTATACTGTTATTATTCAAAATTAATACAAGTGACAATCTAAATGCTATTGGCTAGATCAAGGTAGGGTTGGTAATCCCAAAATTTGCAAGAAATGTTAATTGTTATTAATTCTGGTAATATTGAATGCATGTGAAGAATGTTAAAACTGCTATGGGTTTCATTTTTTATTATTTATTTTTTTCACTGGTTTGTAAATGTGTATTAAAATTACAACTTTATCCAGGGTCTGTATAGGCTAAATTAGTTATTTTTAATGCTTAATTATTTGTTGTGCTTCTCTTTTGGATGCTCAATATAAGCATCTAATCACTATTATCTTTAGGTAGTATAAAAATAGCACGATTATGTAATACGCACTAGCTTATTCAAATTGGGTTTCGTTACAGTAGAGATCATACTGTTTAGCAATCAGCTATTTTTTGAGTTCATTGAATTGAACCACATTTGTTGACTCTTCAAAGTAAATGAGAATTTGGAGAAATAGGTCTCAGATCTAAACTGTACATGATAGTGCATAAAAGTAAAACTAAACACTCGTTATTAAATTAAATTATTATGTAGCTATAATGTTAAAAACAACAAGAACAATAAACAAAACTAATTCAACTGTTTGTCTATTCCAAGATTAAACCTGAAAGTCTTTAACCGGGTGGATCATTAGACTATCATATGGTCTGATATAGGTAGCATTCTTCACATACTTCACAATAGATCCCATTCATAAGCAGCTGAGGCTCTTCAATTGTTGGGGATCTAGAAGTAAATTCAGTTCTATGTTAAAATAAGTAATAAGCCCACAATTTGTGTCATTTGGTGTGACCTGTAGGTAATTAGTTATGGGTCATGTTATCCCTGATGCCACAACTACAGCAAAATTCATTATTGTTTTAAAATTAAAAACAATTGTTATCCCATTGCAGGTTCCTATTAATGTATCATATTATAATGGTGCAAAATTTGGTAAAGGGTTCAGCCCCATTCCTAAAGTAGTTTGGGTGGGATCTAGCCTATCCTGTCCCCACCCTCAGCCTCAGTCTCATGTGTGCATTGCTCACTTGCTATACTAACTTATTTGTTTGTTTATTATTTAACTAATTATAATGATGAAAGTATATAAATAGTGAGATTTGCAATTTCAATTTAGTAAAGTTGCTTCATGTTTTTAGTAAATGTATCAACAAGTACAGCACAACAGTAAATCAATAATTACTTATGTACTAACATGTAAAAAAGTTAGAAACTATAAAATGAATTCAAATTTTTGTGCATAATATCAGTTGTTGCCATGATGATAACTTTGACCCAATTCTTCATACTAATTTTGAACAAATTTGACATAAGCAATTATTGGAGATTTAAATTAAATTATATCAGCATGGCTATTTAATTAATGTTCTTGTCTGCTCAAATCTGGATTTATAGAAAACTTATCACTGTATATGTTAGCAAATTAGGCAAGTTTACTAATCATTAGAAAAGTGATGTGATAAAAAACTTGCAAATAAAAGTTGGATGGTTTGTATTTTTATAATCCCAAAATATGAGCCAATCAATGGAATGTACTATTATATAAGAATTGTTGTGGTTAGCTGTTTAAACTAAGGGGGATTATAAGATGAAAGACTACGTTAGCGTCACTATAATATAGCCGTTTTTGCTTGAGAACATTAAATAATATGCTACAAGATGAGTGATATTAGAAACAGATCATAGATAATTCATATTTCATTTGTAGTAGAATTAAGATATTCTTTGTCATTACATAAAACATACATTACAATCATGTTAAATGCATATTTCAATCAAGAGAAGAAAGTACATGTTTGTAATAATGTAATACAATGTGATTTTCAATTGTTTCCTTGTGTGATGTAGTCTGAGTAAGCACTATCAAAGAAAGTTTGTACGATACCCAGTACATTATGTTACTTTATTACATCATAATATGAGGGAGTGCTGTCCACTGATTCAGAAGGCACTTGTTGTAAAGGTTGAATTGTCTCATAGTAGACATCATGTTTTACAGTAGTAGTAGCATCTTTAGTTTTACTGACTACATCATAAGATGGATTAGTGTTGCAGTGTAGATCTTGTGTAGTTTCATAACAAGGATTAGTAGCGCAATGGAGATTGCCTCCCTGTAGAGATTGAATAACCATAATTATATATTGTAAACATTGGTCACAGCATCAATACAGCTACTGTAAAATACTTTATATAAGGTAACAAAAACATGAATCTGAATAATTTAGTAGTAACAGAATCACAACATGTTACTGCTCATAAATCTTCAACCATTATGAGATAAATTGAAAGACCATTTAAACAACAATAAATAACAATCTGCAAAAAAAAATTCATATCTGTATCAGAGAGATGTTTTAAAGGAATTTTATCTTCTTCTATATTTTAAATAAAACTTGCCAGAATTGGGGACAAAGGTGAAAAGTTGAAGCACATTAAATCCGTTCACTTCATAAGAGAAATAGGTTGGTTTCACACCTAATTCCACGTGATCACGTGTGTCATTGGAGTAAATATTGTCCACTATGAAATCTATTGTCTTTTTGTATGTGAAATTTTGGAATGTTGATGGCTTAGTCTATGGAAACGTTTTGTGAATTAGGTCACAACATCAAAACATAGCATCAAATCATTTTGATATACACTGGTAAAAAATATTCTATAATATTCTCAGGAAGATAATGGTAGCCTGTAATAATACACAGCTGTAATATAATATCTAATCTAGATAAGACCTCGAGTTCAACTCAAGCTTGATTCCATTCCCATGAATCACTATCACCAGCTAATTGAATTCTTTGTTTATGTTTATAGCTAAATTGTATTTATCTCACAGCTGATGAAGACGCACAAGTCGTCATGTATTGTTATAGTTATTAATTTTAATGCTAATAAGCTAGTTATTAAATGTATACAATGGTACACTTGTGTGTCAGTAACGAAGACCAACGACTGACAACGGAGTGTGTATTCATGAATATTTCTAGAGTCAGTAAAGTATCATAATTATCTGAAAGGGAAAAAGTAACAGAAAGGAAAAAAAAGGGAAAGAAATAGAGTACCATGTGGGACTCGAACTCTCGACTGTCTTCGTATGGCAGACTTTGGAGAGATGGACAAAGGAGGAGAAGGGAATCCATGACTTGAGAGGAATGAAAAAACTCGGGATAGCTCAGGAAGAAAGGGATCAGCAGAGGAAGACTAGTAAATTAGATAAATGTAACAGTGAAAGTTTACAACAGTTAAACCTGAATATAAGGAAGCTAGGTCAGATTAATTCTTTTCTTTCAGTTAAGTTATACAAATGTAGCTACAAATTGAAATTAATTTGTCTCTTCATAAAATGGTGGTCAATTGTACAACTATAGAAACAAGGACCTTACTGCAGATACACAATTGGATAAGCTCTTCTTGCTACTGTGCTTAGTCTAACCAACGTTATTGTGAGCAAGTAAGGTTGATTGACTCACGTGTGTGTTGTGATCAAAGATTTCCTGCATTTCTTTACGAGTCCTAAAAGTTAAATAGTCCAAACATTATGCCTACATTAAGTACTAATCAATTTGATTTTGTATTAATAACTTCGTATCAGTACATGATATGCTGTTATTCACAACTTAAACCTACACTTAGCTTCAACTTTTACTTTCAGTTATAAGTTTACCTAATCAAATCCAAATGCTGTTTCTTTTGAGCTATATATGCAGTAAATATGACTGATACATCTAATAGCTGTGCAGTAAAAGTTGCAACAACATATCATTAAAACATTGAAGCAATGTTAGGGGACTACTTCCTGCACTAATCTTTTAAACTCACTCAGTATTTTCAAGAATATTTTCAGGTTCTCTGTTCAAATAATCTATGAAAAAGGTTCAATTATATTCACCAAAATTCTAATAAAGAAAATGACTCACATTTCTTGCAGCCAATCATAGCAAGTAGTAGTGTTACAATAAATATTACTGCCAGACTTGTAGGAAGTATTATAGTAAGAAGTAATAATAATTGATCAGAGCCATTTGAGTTAATACTATCTGAAACATAAGGCAGAAACAAATGGAAAGAAATGCAAGATAATAGAATAATCTAGGATAAGTTATTTAACAAATAAGTTCATCTCAATCTTAGTATTATAGTGGTCAAAGAGTAAATTTAGTACTGTCCTTGGATGGATACTGTTAATATAAGTTTTGTCGGTACGTAGTGTTAAATCTTAAGTATATCATACCCAGATGTCAAATGAGCATGAACCAACATCAAATGCTGACATAATAAATATTAATTTACCATTAATTGAAGAGTGAGTAAATCTTCCACTGGTGACATCTGTTGCTAGGCACTTGGTCACATTTTGAAGAGACACTCTTATGCCAATGTCTCTGCTTGAGATGTCAGTTTGACTTGAAGCATGGTAAACAATAATGCTGCTATAACTAGTGACATCATTGACTTCTACTCGACTTCCTTGAGAGTTGTTTCTGGCTATGTGGTCTGAGATGTTAGAAAGTCCTTCCAGCACATAGTTGCACCCACTTACTGAAGAGTTGGTGAAAAATATACAGCGGATAAAAAAGGATTCCTCATCTGTACATACTTCAACACCTTGGACTTCACTGGTCACTGTATGGATAGATAAGAGTAAACTAGCAATATCAGCATTTCTGAGTAGTAACATAATATTATGCTTAATCTTACAATTCTGATCTTACTCTGATTGTGCAAACTTCAAATATTCAATGCATAATATAGGACTAAACAGAATATTGTTTCAGTACAACTATTACTCTAAATATATTTCATTCTATACATATGATTTTCTGTTGTAGCTATCGCTTGTTATATATTTCAAGCTTGATTTTTTAAGCACATTATTAAACTATCACAGAAAACAATATGCACATTTACATATTCTCTATGTCATTAAAAAAAAGATAAAAAAAGGCTTATTTGGCAATGATAAACGAATGAACACATGTCATCTCATATATTAAAGGCATATGTATTAAATTTAATTTTTCATTCCAGTTCTGTACTGTTGATCCCCAAAAACTAGTTAAAATGTTTGAAAGTTTCAGACACTACTAATTCACTGACTAGTTTTAATATACTCTTTCAGTGAGCTCAATGAAATGAATATTCAGAATCCTTTGCATATTAGGGTATCAAAAGTGTGTTGGCTGTGTCAGGTCTTGTGCCTCAGAATTGATATTACTTATACTAATGGATATTATTCATTGTCAGATAATTATTACATAAAAAGACAAAACAATGATCAGTATGAATAACAACACCAATTAGAGCTTCCTCCATGTATATCATAATGGTACACTTTCAGAATCAGTAATGATGTTGACCGAAATACTGTGTGTGTATTCATGAATAATTCGTGAGATTGTCCAAGTTGGCAAAGCATTGTCAGTGTTTGAGGGAAAAAATGGTAGAAATGAGGCAGTACGCACACTAACCAGTCACCCATCAGGACCTAACAGCTTAGTTTGGCTTGAAGTGCCTTATTAACCTAAAGTATCCTATGAAAATTGAACACTGGGTCGCTGAGTGGGAAAGAGTTTACACATAACCATATGATGGGTATAAGATAATCAGAGAAGCAGTAGATGCAAAGGTCAATAAAATTAGAGACAAGTCAGAAAATGCTGACTGATGTAACTTACTTCAATGAAAAAATGAAAGAAAATACATAGGACAGAGGGGGAGCAGGAGAGGTAGACATTGGAGAGAAGGGCATCCATGAGTTGAAAAGAGGAATATGAAAAAAAGGGCCAGGATGTCTGAGGAAAAAAAAAAAAAAAGAACAGGAGAGGGAAATCATGGATAATTGTTTGGGAACACTCACCAACTCTCTGTGGTGTTGTTAGTTGTTCTCCATTAGACTCAACATACAACAAATAGACCCGGTCTTCAGTTAACTGCTCTTGAGTCTCTTGCAATGCATTTTGTCTCCATACTCTATCTGTACCAGTTGTATTTTCCAGTACTACATCAAATACAGCCTCACTGTACTCAGGGCAGACTTCAGGAACCTACTCAGAAACAATCAAATAATACAAATGCAGTAGAAGTAGTTGGTCAATTAACATACCTGGATAGCCACTGATACATACAGTCTATTGGCAGTCTTAGAGAGTGCATGTGTTAGAGACAAAGGTAAGAAAGATGGCAGATAAGGGGGTATCCACATGGTTACTTGGCTTCTGTCGCTCTCTCCAGCATTATTAGTTGCCATCACCCACAAGTAGAACACATCACAGAAGGAATGAGACACATTTATTAGAGCTGTAGTATTCCTCAGACCTGAATAAGAGACAATACTTTGTTGTCTAGTATGTGAGTTATTCTTGACAACTGTCATTGAAAATGTAGACTCTACAGGGAGTGTGGAAGAGACATTCCAAACTACTTGAAGTTGGCCATTTCTAAAGTTAGATATGGTTAGATCAGTAGGAAGAGGAGGAGGAGGACTGAACAATATCATGATCTGTGTCACTTAAATAAAATAAAAAAGATAGTCAATCAATAGTATAAAGATTTATGCGATAGTAGGTTAGTACTGCCATTTATGATGAAAGAGATGTCACCCTCTAAACAGTGGTGTCACTTATATATACTTTATACTACAAAGACAGTTTAAATTGCGTAATACAGAATAATTATTTTGACCATCAGATTGAGATGCTCAAATAATAAAAGTTATGTCACTCAAATTTATTAATTAGTTACAACTAGCTAGGTAGTCTGTGCTATTGCCAAATGGCAACATGATATTGGCTGTATCTGAATTCTGGAAGTTTGATTTGCTGTTGCATGTGCTTATTACCCAATTGTGTTATGAGAAAAACACATGGATTAGTAGTCACTGTAAATATAGAGTATATAGGATGGAATGACAATTATACTTTGTTACAGAGCTATCTTGCCGACAATTATATATACCCGTTATAATGCTAGACCTGGAGTAATTAAGTGCACAAGTAGAAGTTCACAAAGACCATTAAGTGCTGCAAACATCTAAATCTTGATAACAGTAACATTTTTTCACTATACCTTTATCAGCATTTGTTTTACTATACTCTCTCTGTTACTGGCTAGAATTAAGAAATGTTTGGTGGTCACTGGTAATCAAGTGCGTTGGTAGTCATAAATCAGTTGCAGAGCAAAGCCCTTGAAAGAGAGAGAATATGTCTAATGAGTAACATTCTGAGTAAATAATATCATGAAGCTGTCTTTGAAGAATGCACATCACAAATTAGGGAATCATTATATGATGTATACTCAGTAGAATGTGCTGTATTTACTTACTGCGAGCACACTCTTTCTCCATGTCAGGGCAGCATTCATGATTATTCCCATTTGTGCCACAACAATCACTACGACAGGAGCAGAAAATATTTGATGATGTATGGACTTCACAGTTGTTTCCATTGCAGTTTAGAGGAATGCCTGCTTCAGCACAATTTCGAGCTGAAAAAAAAAATTTGAATTTGTAATATGTCTAATAATAACAACCTGAGTAAGTATCATGAAACTGTCTTTGAAGAGTGTCATCCTGAAAACAGAGTGAAACAGAAACATTTGAAAGGTTTCTTAAAGAAGTTGTATTACATGTCATTAAATCCACAGAGCAAACTGGAGACATGTGTAGCAGTATTAAAAAAGGTGAAATATTACCAAACGATGACATAAACAAACGACTCTGCTGCAAAATCAGTATTTAATTCCAATTCTGGCAAGTGGGCAGTAGTAACTAAATTGCACGCGTAATTTTCTTTTATACATCTTGCAGCAGAATAATCAGACCTGTGGTGCTTTGCTGCATCAATTCATTATGAATTGGATTTATAGGTCCATGCCAATTACATTGGTATCATAAACACATCATATAATATAAGTATTTTTTAAGAATGAATTGAGTTAAATTATTACTAACCTGGGGAGGTAGGTGGAGTAGTTACAGAGAAAAATATTACATTCATAAAATATTTCATACATAAATGGTATATAAAAGAACTGAGTTTTCACTCAGCTTCACAATAAGGCTATATAGTTTCTGAATTATTTTTACATATTTATACAACTTTAGCATATTATGCTAAAGTTGTATTATGCACATCGTAGTTAATATGCTATTGTGTTACAAACACATGTATGTACAGGTGTTTATAACAATATTATTGCTGTAATTTGTGAGAATGAACTAATAAGTTAAATAATTACTTACCTGGGGAGGCAGTCAGAATAGGTGAAGTAGCTGCAGAGAAAATATTACATTCATATAATATTTCATATATGAATGGTATATAAAAGAACTGAGTTCTCAGTCAGCTTCACAATAAGGCTAAATAGTTTCTGAATTTAACATAACTAATATTTGCATGACCTTTATTCCAACTTACATAATAGTATAGTAAGTCATTATATTATTTTACTCATTAAAACCTAAGTACGCAATAAATTGCTATGGTTCTTTGTTCAGTGAAGGTGAACATCAGTGAGGGAATCCAAACAGAAGATTAATAGCATGTTTAAATTCACTCTGTATGGTATTGTCAGTATACATGACATAAGCACTAGCTACTGATTGAATATGTTGAACACTTACGGTAACATCCAGTAGCATCAATGCCAGGGCAGCAGTCTTGATTTATATAGCAGCGAAGATCACAGCTACAATCCCTTCCATTATACTATAATACATTAAGAATAAAAAAAGCCTAATTATAAGATCTATCTGAGAAGATATTTAACTGTACTACTTAATTGCAGCGAATAAATGTTTTAAATTAAACTGAAGTTTAAAGACCATGCCGGTGCTTAGCTTTAAGAAATCCTTAATATACGTTCCATAAATTCTCGGCCTCCTAGTGGAAACACAACTAAAAAGAACAAACTGATACAATGTTTTATATAGTGAACAGAGTGTGAGATGTTGAAAACAAGAAAAAACAAAAAGGAGACAATCAAGAAATTTCAGGCTCAAGGCTGCAGAGGGAGCAGCCTATTCAGAAGGAAGTGTTACTAGTTCTGAGCTATACAACCTGTGAGAGAGTACATGGTTTTGGCAATGTATGTTTGTGTGTGTGTGTGACTCATGACATATGACTCCAGAGAAAAAGAGTTTAGGTGGCTTAAAATTTGAAATAAATTAAAGTGGTCAATTAAACTTAATAAATTAAAATATTAAAGGAGAGAATGAATGGCCTTCCTGCGGGGGACCTTGAAGGCCGAAGAGGCACCCGCAGGAAGGACAGCCCTCTGAAAGGTAGAGGGCCACCATCTACAGAAAGAAGAGAATTTTATACTAATTAAGATACGGAGGGGAGAGGCTATAAGAAATTTGGAAGTCCCATAACTTGACATGATCTGGAGTAGAGTTTCGTCTTCTTTCGTCACATCCTTCTCCTCAGGTGGTAGTGGTGGGAGGCTTGTTCCGAGGGTGTCTCCACCCTGACAACCATCTGCTATTGATGCCAGTTTTCTTCTCGTCACCAAAGGTTGGAATGGCAGGCATGGGTCATCTAACAATTTGTAAATGTCAGACGACTTAAGAGCAGAGTGGTTCTTTACCGATAAAACAAAAAGGAGACAATCAAGAAATTTCAGGGTCAAGGCTGCAGAGGGAGCAGCCTATTCAGAAGGAAGTGTTACTAGTTCTGAGCTATACAACCTGTGAGAGAGTACATGGTTCTGGCAATGTATGTTTGTGTGTGTGTGACTCATAACATATGACTCCAGAGAAAAAGACTTTAGGTGGCTTAAAATTAGAAATAAAAAAGTGGTCAATTAAACTTAATAAATTAAAATATTAAAGAAGAGAATGAATGGCCTTCCTGCGGGTGCCTCTTCGGCACTAGTTAAACTTCTGTGCTTACATTTGTATAGCAAAAGTGTTGCAAAGTATTGCAGCATCCAGCATTACCCAATTCCATATTGAGAAGAACACATGGATTGGTAGTCACTGTAACTATAGAACATATAGGATGGAATGACAATTATAGATACCCATTATAATGCTAGACCTGGAGGAGTAGTTAAGTGCACCTGAGTGAAGACAGCAAATAGAGTGACATACAGTTGCTTGGAAGGCATATTTGATTGTTTACTTCGCTAGGAGACTCTCTGGCAGACATCATTTTATAGCCCAGAAACTGAAATCATAAATTAGAAAAAAAAACAGTGAAGTTGTTGTGGGCATGTTTTGTCAACAATTACCGATAGGTAATATTGAGTAACAGTGTAATTATTGAAAAATTGATTTCTTACTTGCAAATAGATAATTTTGGACGACAAGCAGGATAATTATAAGGACATGACATTAACTCTTCAATGTTATGTTCTTTATATTATTCATGAATGACATTGAATAAACTCTACATTGGTATAAAGCTACAATAATCATCATAGATTCATTTTAGTAGTGATGGTTGCTTCCATGGTGTAATCTACACAGCTTTACAATGTTTGTAGCCAATGTCAAAGTTTCAACGATAATTATATTGTAGAATAACTGACAACTGAATGCTATAGTCTTCAAAGTATGATTCTGGTTAGGAAGAAAAAGTGTTTGTCTAGTATAGAAAATACATACACTTTCTGGTGCAGCCGAAGATGGCTGGACTGGTAATTTTAGCCTACATGCTTTAGCCCCATTAGGAGGATCAGTTTCATGTGAACTCCAATATTGAACAAAAATCAATTAGCTAAACAAAACCTTTGAGTCAGCCAAATAACTATTTCTGTAATTTTGAATTCAGATTATTCACGACTTGTGTAGATATGAAGAACAGGAGGAATGCATGTTTCCGGATCATCAGCCACAAATTTGATTTCAAGTGCCTTTGAAGGTGAGAAATATCAAGCTGCTTTAAAAGCTAGTGGAATATGGTTGAGGATAGCATAATCCACAAGTGCTTGTTCATGATAGAATCACTTTGATTTAAATTACACTGTGTATAATTTTGCCTATTACTTTAATTACCTTTTTATATTTTGGTTAACTACATATTCTAAAAAACATTCCAGAATAATGTATCAAGGCCTAGGAGTGATTCTTATTTAAGAGCCAATGAAAAAAAGACTATCTTTGCTTGTTGCTCATCAAACTGAATTCACACCAAAAAGAAAAAAAACAGTGAAAGTTTTGTCATTATATAGAAACTGTTATGAAATATAAAAAAATGCAACCTTGATAGTTATAGAATGTCATAACTTTAACATCACTATATTTCATGTTGTGAACTGAAATATTAGACGCATGGTTTTTATTTAAGTATGACTTAATGTAGAAAGGCAGAGCTAATTAGTACGTCTGCTCTCTACAAATGGAGTATTTGGAAACAAACACACTGTTCTTCACTTTCCTCTATCAATACTAGGTGGTGGTTTTTTCAAGTTAGGAGATAAATTCCTCCTCCTAATATTTCAAAGTGAAGTTACTGTATTTTTTATGACTGCACATTTCAGCTGTTCATTTTGTTGCTTGGGAATGAAATTTTTACCAGTATCATCTTGATTAGGGCTTAACAGATTATATTTAAATTTATATAATTTTTTTTATTCTTTAAAAAATTAGTTATAAATACATATTCCAAAATACTCAAATTACTGAAGGTACAGTAAGTGGAATGTGGTGTATGATTGCGGTAAAGAATTGAGGTGTCATGAAATGAATGCATCACACTCAGCACGCATGCACAAGAGTTATAGAGTCATCCCGTCTGTCTATCCATCTAACTGTCTGTCTGTCCTGTCACACTCTTATTTTGAAGATTAGGTACTGAAATTGAATCGTTGACTTAAGTATTACCATTTTCACATAATGGATGATTAAATATAATCTTTCTGCAAAGAACTTTGTATGTCTCAGTTAAACATTGATAAAGTAAAAAGACTGCATGCTGCTGCAACTGACGATGGCTGAATTAATTGACAGAATCACTTAGCACACTTTTGGCTGAAATAAGAGATTGTTTGCAAGCCTTTCTCCAACATAACTGGGTTCTGAGTGGACCATAATATCTTCAACTGATGCAGCTTGCTAAATTCTTTAATAGTCCAAATTCCATTGATCAATATGAATTCAGGAACGGTAAAACAAGGAGGTTAAGATCATTAAATATTGTGGGCGTATCCACTACAATTAAAGTACTATGCAAAGTTAATGCTGAAACGTCTACCTTTAACTCCTCACTAATTTTTTTCTACAAATTGGATTTCCTCTGGGTTCACACTTGCATTTAGCGGAGTGTATGAGTTGACTAGCACGGGATGCCACACCTCCAGCAAATTAGTGATCAGCAACTTGTGCCCTTATATAGCTTACTCTTGGCAAGTCAACTTTACCCTCCCTACCAAATTGGGCAGGCTTAATTTCTATCTGTTTGTGTCACAGGGTGCTGTGACACTGCTCACGTGTAGATATTAGGTGATAATTAGAATTTGTTTTCTAGGGCTTACTAATTTGTTCTTACTATTCCTAGGGCCAGTACTGTGAAGCCTGAAGAGCACTGATAACTGTCCATACTACAGTCAGTGAAACTGTTACTCTTTTCAATCGAGTGGTCCTACTTTTTATTGCTCCAGAATATTGCTGCCGCCATACTCTGCACACCTTGATTGGTAATTTGGTCTCCAGAAAGTTTCAATCTTGTCACAAACAGTACCTGCAACTAGCCGTCAAGTTATCCTAGTGTAGTTGAAAGGAAAATTTATTGATGTAATTTGCCCAAAGTTTGTGCTATCTTCATCAGCAATCTCATGTTACAACAACTACTAAAAGCACACTATGTTGTAGCTATGATGCTGAAATCGAACTATTGGTACTAAAACATATGTCAAAAAACATGATGCATTTGGAATGACATAATTTTGGATTATGTCACGAATTTCTGAATAAGGAATCATATATGACTTACAAGAAGAAACTGACAACATAAGTAAAAGTCAAGTAAGACTTTCACAGATTTTTGCATGAATGATATGCATTCAGATGTAGAAAGCTCTACATTGTATCATGTATAATAACCAATCAACTTTCAGGTCAATAGACTATTCTTAATCAAAGTAAATAGATTTTATTACACTCAACTTGATATAGTAAGGATTATTTAACGGTAAGGGTGTATACGGCTGCAATGAGGCTGTTATATCTTTGTATTGGGTTGGCAATTCCTTGCTTGGTTGTACATCAAATAGGACGAGATTTAATTAGTGGTCAAGAGGCTTCATGGCAGGATCGCAGAATTTTTATAATGCCAATTATTCCTAGTAGCATTTGGGACAAAGCTCAAAGAGCATCCATTGACTCTATATGCATACATCATTGTATGGGCAGTTTTTTCTCTGTTTTAACCAGGTTAAGTTTTAATTGGACTATATTTGTTGTTAAAATAGAGTCTATCATATATCTTAAACGCATCCAAAAGGTGAAAGTGACTTAAAATTGAAAAGTGCACTTGATTATATTGTTCAGATCATGAGTCATAAATTTGTTTTTACCCAGATGTTTCGGCTGCTATTCAACTAGCCATCATCAATGAAACTGAAATAATGAGGTAACTGTTAGAAATGATGTTGCAGGTTAGAAGATGTTATAAACAAGTTTGATGTTAAGAACACCTCAGGTTATCAAGGTAATTTAAAAGTTAAAATTTTTGGCACGCCTATTTTTAACTTTTACCAAATGTAGATAACAACTAGCTAAATGAAAATAAAAATCAAGCCAACAAAAGGTAGCTAGCTATTACTATATTAAAGAACAGCTTTTTCTAAGCATAAAAATAGCAAACATTAATATTAAACGGAATAAACTTCATAAGTTTTGCTCTTTTTGGCTTTAAAATAATATAATACACCAACTTTTGAATCTAAATAGAATATTTTTTAGACAAGTCAGGAAGAGCAATCAATAGCTATCCTGTCACTGAGTATTCAAGGAAGTTATAACAGAAAGTTAATTAGATATTAAACTAATATATTAGGTATGTTGTGATAAGAACAAAGACTGAGACCAACTGAAACTGGGTGAAGTGCCTACAGTGGTTTTTAGCCATCCACCTACATGGTGTGACATAAAAAGCAAGC
>WLWD01005116.1_pt1 | contig 21241 bp, 15 predicted proteins | sample 6712731 | NCBI WGS metagenome assembly WLWD01 (sample SAMN12718690, study PRJNA576275) | sponge metagenome | isolation source: marine sponge | host: Mycale hentscheli | place: New Zealand: South Island, Marlborough, Capsize Point | collected 2014-11-01
TGATCAAACCTGGATGTAATTGCTTGCATAACATAGTCAATCACCTCGAAATATTTGTGCTTGTACATGTCCTGGACTGATGTCTGATGAGATTGATCTGGAATGGAAGATCCTACTTCGTATCTTCTTGGTACTTTGCGTTGCCTTGGTAATTTTGGTTCATCAACATTAAGTTTCAGCTGCTTCTGCTCAACTAATTTCCAAAACAAAGAAAATCCTTCATCAGATCTGATTGTTTGCAAGGCAGTAAGTGTCATTTTCACAACACTTTGTCCATCACAAGCTGACACCTTCGACCCTTGTAGTGTTGATGACAAATTATCTGCCATACACAATACCTTTCGACCTCTCAATACCAAACAGGAAATCAAAGGACTCCATTTGCTTTGCAACTCCACTAATACGTGCTCGCATCTCACTCTCCTTGCTTTCCTGATTAGCAACATACCATGTATCTCTCAGGGTTTCATAGTTATCTGAAATTGATATGAGCGCCTGAGCACGCACCGTCCAACGAGTGGGTGCAAGTAAACGTATTCCTGGTGAATCACAAGCGATTTCACCCTGAATTTTCTCAAAAAGTACCTGACGCTTTGGCGATTTTTTGATAAGCTTTGTCATTTCTTCCACATTGTCAAGTGTGTCCCTGAGGATCTTGTTATCTTTCACCATATCTTGCACAGCTAGATTTAGGGCATGCCCATAGCAATGCGTGTAGAGGGCACGTGGTTCTTTTGAAAGTAGTACAGTAGCACCTCCAGACTTACTTCCTGACATAGCAGCAGCCCCATCATAGCACTGTCCCCGACACTTATCTAACGGAAGCGAAAACCTCAATAATAAATCTTCTATCGTTTGTACAATAGATTTAGCTGAAGTAGATTCAAGACTATGAAGGCCAATGAAATTTTCATGGCTATCTAGTTGATCATCAACATATCGAAGACAGATCACTAGCTGTTCAATATTAGATATATCAGGTGTTTCATCTACCAAAATAGCATATTGCCGACCAGATATTCTCCCAGTTAACTTTCTAAGCACGGCCAGAGCCATGATCTCAAGCACCTCATTTTGTATTGTAGGACTCGTGAATCGATCCTGTGCTCTCTTTAGCCAGGCCACTAGCTCCTGTATGTCTTCCGTACAAAGGTGTAGCAATTGCATAAGGTTCCCATTAAGCTCACCACTGCCATGAATGGCATCATTAATATAGTGACCACGTATTGGTAGACCTTGTCTTGCAAGAAAACGTATAGAAGATAAAATAACAAGAAATTTTTTTCGATTATGTTCCATCTCCTGCGCATGTGCAGAGCTAAGTATTTCATTGACTCCTCTTGCTTTTCTTCTTTCTCTCATAACAATATTAGCTGCAAACTTATGAGATTGTGATTGCTGATGTTTATCAAACTTTTGTAAAGCCTTTTGTCAATTACTGAACCCTGTTTCAGTAAAGACTCTATCCACATAGCCAGATATTGGCATTTTTCTTTGGATGGCAATGGTGCAGTCAAAACAAACAACAGCATCCTTCTCTTGCACATAATGTATCCAAGAATACCGGCTATACCATGAAACAGAAAAACTTCGCTGCTGTTTGCCAAAAGTTTGCTTGGGGAAGTTTAATATAGGTTGATGTTGTCCAGCAGCAAGTGAACAGTTCAACTCAAGCTCACTATCCTGACTAGTTGAAGCCATACCTGGCAGCTCACTTATTTTTTAGGTGAATCTAACACCACACCTCTCTTAATTAACACCCCATTGATATCTCTTGATGACACAGGTCCGAAAATTGAGGGTGCTTGAGCACCCCCAAGCACCCCCTTTTCTACACCCATGTACTGTACAAATATTAATGTACTTGGTACAAATACACACAAGACGGGTGATCGAGCAACTTCCAGCAACCCAAACTCTAATATGTTGTGTAAATGCACATCTACTCTGTGCCTATCACATTACCACGGAGAGCCTGACCTCACTGACCTGTGAAGAGAACCTTGGCAAGAAGTAAAGATGTCAGGTAAAGCTTCGACCAACACAATATCGCTGCCACAATAAGAACATTTGCTACTACTACATTTAATTCAGCCGACAATGACTGCAGAACACTGTTGTTTATGGATGTTATACATCATCAAATCCTGCAATATTGTTTAAGGCATTATGCATATTCGCCCCCAGAAGGGTGATCTATTAAAATCTAGTAACCCCCACTTGAATAAGCACCACATACCCTATATCCTTCACCCCCCCCCCCCCTCCCCCAACTCATTAACATGACCTTTATCTACTGAAACCATGAAGCTCGCGCCACATAACTCTGCTTAGTTAACAAACAATGTAAACTCAGTCACTAACTCCTAAAAAACCTCCACCATTTCAACATTGCTGTCACCACTAACAACCTCCTACATTATCATTAGTCTGGCCTATGTCTTCACCTGTTCTACTATTTGCTATTTACATTGTACAACTATACTGAAACAACTCCCTGGGTTCTCCAACCACCCTTCTTATCTTGGAATACAACAATCTACTGAATGGATATAATCAAATAGTCTTTCTGAATGTCCATACCAATGATTCTTTTTGGTGACCATTCAAATGTGTATGGCTGGCCTTAAGGGTGCTGGCACATAGCAATGCGTGGGCACCTTTAATCACGCGCGTTATCTACCACAAAGTCACACCCCACTTAGTAACAAATTAGTGCCCGTGAAATGCAGCTGTGCCATACTCACCACTATACACATACAGTTAGGGCGGGGCAGAGTCAACTTACAGTAGGAGACACAGAAAAAATTCCGAATTTCGTTCCGTAGAACGGCCGTTGCACGATTAAAAAACGGGAAAAAAACGGTACGCCGTTTGTTAAAAAACGGTATGCCGTTTGTTAAAAAACGGCCGTTCCGTTCGAGCGTGTTACCGTTTTAATCTTTCTCGTTCACCGTATGTCTCGCTCAAAGAAATATAAAAAATCGTTTATCCAATAAAACGTTCCGATTTTTGGTTTATAGGCTCCAGAGGCGGAGCTTTTCGGGTTAAAAAAATTTGAAGCCGTCCTATTCGAAGTTGTCTCGCGGAGAATTGTTAGTTCGACCACCGTACAGTATCGACGTTTTCTCGAAGTTAGGGTCTTCTCGGGCTTAGAATTTTTACTACTGGAGGTCCATTGGTAGCTAACAGAAGATCTACGAAGTGCGGACCTCGTTATAACTCTGTGCCCATCGGAATTTCGGTCTGCAACTTTATTGAAGCAAGTGAAAATTTTGTACAGCTTTTTTTCACTATCCCCGTAGCGTTTAATGGTCGATATAAGGCCGTAGCTTGCTGATATAGCTATAAGAAGAGTTTCTAGCTAGAAAATATCTGTGAATCAACGGAAATGCTTTACCGTTTTAGTAAACGGTGTCGGCCGTTTAGTCAAAACGGTACGGAACGCAACGATAAAAACTACGGTAAAAAGACTACCATTCCACGGGCGTTCTACGGGACGGAATTCGGAACTTTTTTTTGGCACCTACTGTACAATAAAAAATCCTCGCGCACTAAAATAATGGATCCAGAATCTTCTCTCACATACTGCTCAGAAATGGACGAACGGCTATGGTTCAAACTTTGCCAGGGTTTAGGGCCACAAGGGGTCGACTCTATAACATTATTAATATATGGAATTTTATAGAAATAATCGGCAATAGTTCACGTGGTAAGGTCAGTAAAGAAAAATAAAATAGAATTCAACAAAAACTCAATGTTATGGCATAAATGCAAGGGTAAGAAAATGATATACTAAATATCAGCTTCTAAACTACGGCGGTAGCCATGCAGTACTCCCGGTGAAGTCCACAATGGTGACGGGGATATTTTTTGAGATGCAATTGACTTCTCCTAGTAGTACTTGCTGGCCTGCACAAATAAAATAACTCGGGGAACAGCAGAAGTGAGTTTAACATACCCTAGCAACCGTGGCCTATTTGGCGGGTTTTTCGCGCTCAAAGAGTGTGCCAGCACCCTTAAGATGATGCAGATTACTAATTGTTTTCAACTCCATTAGCACTTCAATACTACCCAACACCCATAATACACGCTCCATTTGAAACTGTTCATCCGGAAGTGGCACAGATAGACTAGCTCTCACCACAACTGATTCTGATTATAGACTGAGACTGAACTTTATTGGGCCCCAGTATTATTTATGTTCGTGAATATGGCGGCATGGTGTATGCTTGGTGGGGTTGCTATCCGGTCATCTTGACACCAGAGTGTACAATGACCAGTTTCCAAGTATCAAGTTTAGTAAATTTGACATCGGTGATTTGCAAGGACCTAGTAGATGATCATCGCCAAGTATTCTTATACTAATGAATCCTCTAAAATTTTGGCTGTCATGACAAGCATATAATATAATGGCTAACACCCTTCATTCTATCCTCTCATTTGTCAGGGTTAGATACAGAAACCCCAGCTATGAGGAGGGCACCACTAGAGGAGGGGCACAATATACCTCAAGATGAGTACACATACAGCAATCTGCAAAAGGATTAATCACAAAACCAAACAACCTCATGAGTCCTATTTTACTGAATTTTAACATGTGTGAAGTTATGCACAAGTTGACAAGCCCTTTACCCCATACCCACATGAATTATTGATGTCATTGGACAGCAAAACTAGAACATTAAATTGTAAATGTAAAAACTGCCTTTTGTAACCTATTCATTTCAAATATACATCAGATAGTGCGAGAATTATATAAATCAAGGAGGTCTTGAACATATCTTGGGGGCACAACTCTGTTAAAGGGGGAGGACAGGAGAAGCCCCAGTGCCCACTCCTTCTGTATAAAACACTCATTATTATTATTATTCTGATTATTTTAATGCTATTATCTCAGCTATGCCCTAAAGTAAGATGCATTGTACCAATTTCCCCTGCACACTAAAATAATACCCCCTGTTTACCCCTACCTGAAGAAACACTGGTTTAGCCTTACCATGACTTCATGTCCATTACTCTACTCTTTGTAAGCCTCCCCTCTAACTAAAAAATTGTCTACACCAGTGCCCAATCCTCCATAGTATTGGGGAGGGGTGGGTCGCCCATGCCACACCCATTCACCTGGTATTGAGGCCAGAGAGATAACTGACACCCAAGTTAGCAGGGGTGGCGGAAGCAAATTTGCTTCAGACAGGCAAATATGACCTATGATTTAATATTAAGTATCTGACAATGTAGGTTGGTATTAATGTGAAACTTATTTTTTTAATAATCAAAAGAGTAGGTCCATAGGTTACTTTAAAAATTAAATATATCCAAATACCAATAATATGCTACAAGGATGAAACTATTTCTATAACTATTCATATGCACTTTCTACTAAACTATAAGTGGTCTGATTCTCTTTTATGGTTTTTACTATCTAAAATTTCAAGCCGTATTACCTTTGAAACATTGTGTGCTGCTGTGGGATATGGTCTGTATTAACTATATTATAACAGCATACTACTGTCATCAAAATGTTTTGTAGAACAAAAATGGAACCACATTCTCCTGAATACACCATAATTTCTAACTGTACCAGTAAATTGGAGAAAGCACTGAAAGATAATCGAGATATTGTCCATTTCCTTGAGCGTAATTATTTCATCTCTAAAGATATTCATGACAATGTATTGAGTATTACATGTCCGCAAACACCATTGGAAAAGTCAGGGAGGCTGGTGGAAAAAATACGGGACAAAGTAGAACTGAATTCACAGAATTTTTATGTACTAATGAAGGAATTTAAGTCCCACAAAGAAATTCATCAAGATATTATTGATATTCTGGAATTGGAAATGAAAAGACAAGGTATCACTATAAGTGCATGTGAAATTTCAGGTGAGTATGTATGGCAGCATGTATAATAATTGTTTTATCAAGGGACATGAGAAATACACACTAGATTTGTTCAAACCAATAGCATTAATGTTGTAAATCTCACAAAGAAGAATTATCATCTATCTTATTCATGGGAAACTATACTTTATCTTTATCTAACTGTTGAGAAATTTCAAGAATCAATTTACTTGCTACATGAAGCTATAAATATTTGTGCAAGTAAATTTACTGATTGTGACTAGCTGTTTCTTATCCTCCTAGTCCTATCTCCACTGCAACTCAATTTTAATTAATAATATCACAATAATATGAAGGCTGAATGTTTATTGGAGTTTTTTAAAATTTAGTTATCATTTTTTTGTGACCACTGAACAATATTTTTATCCATGTAGTAAGAACCAAACAATTAAATTATGATGAATTAAGTTTTGCAGTGCTATCGATACTTAAGAAAATTGTGGTATGAAACTATTAGTATTCAGCTAAAATTAATTCTAGGGCTATATAAATGTATTTTTAGAAGATAAACTAAGTACGAAATGATGTCATAGAACTATTGCTTCAAATAATTGAAAAAATGTAAACATTTTAGTTGGTACAAAAATTTACTATTGCTTTCAACTTTTGGTATTTTTTAAGTTAGTTTTTCAGAAAGGGTATCGCTATTTTTGAATTATTAAATGTGTACAATGGCTTGCATACCACACCACTTGTATTAATGTAGAGCATCACTAATATTTTCGTAGAAAGTTTTAATTAACAATTGCTGAAGTAGAAAATTTTAAATAATTGTGTGCTTAATTCAACTTTTACGTATGGCAAATATATATATATAAAGCATATTATATGCATTGCATTGCAGAGGGTGTTGTTTAAATTCTACTAAATGTGACAGGCTCTGACAAAAGGGGGCATTTCGCGCAAAAATTGAAATTGAGATATAGGCTCCAGAAGTAAGTCATTGGAAAAATTCTTTCTTTCTCCTATTTTTGTTTTTTGCAGAATTAGTCTTAGTGACCCTTACTCTAAGTCTATGCCAAATTTCAAATGTCAAAACAACTTAATAGACCCCAAGTGTGCCGTGGAAAGACAAGCTACATTTTATTCTCTCTCGTTCTCGAAGTACAATAAACGGGGAATGGGCGGAGTTTCAAACAAGCAGCTAAAAAAAAAAAAAAGGAAGGCTTTGAGACTATTGCATGCACTCTACAGCTTACCTCTGGCTGAAAGTTTACCGCTACATTGAGTAGAGTAGCCAAGGATTCTGACAAGACAGGCTGTGAGACGCTCTGAAAGCTAAAATGTTCTCTATGCAAAACTTCGTTAGTCGCCATTAAAAAGCGGCTGCACGATTTAATTGCGTATGTGGCGTAAGCCGTTAAGTATACGGAAATGTTAATTATACCGGAAGTAGAAATTCAATATATGTTTTCTCGATATCTAGTTCAATTGCTTTGCTGAATACAGCCCAGTTCAACAGCCAGTTTCTCTAAGCGTCGAAGGTTTTACCCTCAAGTATTTTGGCACTGAGTTGAGATAAATTGTAGCTTTTTATTAGCATAAAAAAATCAATTTATTCGGTTTGCACGAAATGCCCCCTTTTGTCAGAGCCTGTCACAAATATATATGTTGTAACACATAATATGATTCAGTTTTTAAAAACGTAATTTTCATTATCATTATGCATCATACATGTTATTATTTTAGTGACAGAGGACACCAAAGTGAAAGAGTGTGTTCTTCCAGCTTCTTCAATTCATGCTTCTATTGATGAAGGTAAAAATAGAGTATTTGTTTTCTATATGTGACAGTCTATGGGAAAAGGGGGCACTTCACTCAAACAAAAAAAATTGAGTTTTTTATGCTAATAAAAAGCTACAATTTATTACAACTTAGTGCTAAAATACTGGAGGGTAAAATCTTCCCCGTGTAGAGAAACTGGCAGTTGAACTGGGCTGTATTCAGCAAAGCAATTGAACTAGAAATTGAGAAAACATAAATTGAATTTCCACTTCCGGTATAATTAATGTTTCCGTATACTTAACGGCGTACTCCGCATACGCAATTAAATCGTACAGCCGCTTTTTAACGGCGACTAACGAAGTTTGCGTAGAGTTCTTTTTAGCTTTCAGAGCGTCTCACAGCCTGTCTTGTCGGAATCCTTGGCTACTCTACTCCATGTAGTGGTAAACTTTCAACCAGAGGTAAGCTGTAGATTGCTTGCACTATTCTCAAAGCTATGCAGTTTTTTTTAGCGGCTTGTTTGAAACTCCGCCCATTCCCCGTTTATTGTACTTCGAGAACGAGAGAGAATAAAAAGTAGCTTGTCTTTCCACGGCACGCTTGGGGTCTTTTAAGTTGTTTCAGCATTTGAAATTTGGCATAGACTTAGAGTAAGGGTCACTAAGACTAATTCTGCAAAAAACAAAAATAGGAGAAAGAAAGAATTTTTCCTATGACTTACTTTTGGAGCCTATATCTCAATTTCAATTTTTAAGTGAAGTGCCCCCTTTTCCCATAGACTGTCACATATTTCTAAAATATTTGTCATTTTTTACAGGTCAAGTTGAGTTACAGAAACAAGTACGGTCACTGGAAGACGAGTTTACTGATCTAATGGTTACATTTGTTGACTATCTGGTAGAAAAAAGAACCTCAATCTACGACATCAAAAAATATATTAGATTCATTCCAGGATATGTCGGTGCCAGTATCACTCCACTATGGCGTAAACTCAAATCTGAATTAGAAGAAATTACAGAGATCGATGAATTTTTGGAACGGTTCAACTTTAATCTTTGGAATTTTCTAGACTATGAGATGTTGGAATATTTGATAAAAAAATGTAAAGTTTTGAATATGGCACAAGAAATGGAGAGATATGCTGCTAAAATTGATGACTTTAAAAGAACAACATTGGTAATTCCTTTTATCAAATGCTGGGATGGGCACAAATTGGAAACAATCCCAGATTCTGTGGCGAAACTCGTAGTGAAGTGTGACATCAAAGAAAATATCACTAAGTTTACACTATCTCGTTTGGATGATCTGAGACACTATATTCTAAAGAAATGTGTGCCACTGCTTTCCCACTTTGCGTCTGCTCTGTACTATCACAAAATTAGTGAAGGAAGTATATGCGTGTCTTGGTTGTTCCCAGAGAGATTTTCACTTATATTGAAAAATAAAATACAAGATATTTCATTGATACTAGCCCAATACCATATAGTGTGGGTAAAAATTAATGAAGAATGCATTTATCTACAAGAGAGCAAGAGAAAATTATGTAAGTACATGTTTTGTTTCAATTTAATTGGATATAATTTAATTACAGCATAGTAAGTGTTTATTTTTTTCATAGAATATATACTGTCTCTTTTTTTGATGGATATTACATAATAATGTATTGTATAATAGCACAATATACCAAATGTAGGATTGGTATGCTGATATACTTATATTGTACTTATGAAGATCAAGTAATCTTCAACTAGAGCTACTGTGCAAGCAATATTATGGGATATTGTGTGCATGTGAAGTGCATTAATTGAATATGTTTTACAAAGACTAATACTGTATTCTGTAGTGTGAGTATTGCATCAATCTTGATTTATTCATGCAGATCGATCTAAATCAGAAATATGTCTTGGTGCTCCATCTGATGTCAAGCCTTTCAAAAGTATGTATGAGAAATGTGACCTATTAGTTTTATATCCTTTGATTTATTGATACAGGTAGATGTTTGTCAGAAGGCAATATTTTAACTCCAAATGCCAAAATTACACCTTCTGGTAAGTCTAGTACAACATACCTAGTGTAATTCAATGTTATTGACCCTGTGTACTTTGATCTGTAGTTAAACGTGACTTAAAATTCACTGAAGTATATAGAAGTACTTCACTGGAGTCAAGAACATCATCATTTGGTAAAGATACTTTGAGTAAATCCAATGAAGAATTCAAGAGCATTGATTTCAATATTGTAAGTTGTTTTGCTATGAGTTGGACAAAATGAATGTGTATCTAGGCAGCCGCATATATAATTAAGAGCAAATATTGTACTCATGGCTGTATTGCGGCAAGCTCATTACCAGAGTAGTTATAGCAACCTGGCCTGGCTACATGTTTTCTGGGTTTTTACAGCTACCTTTACACTTGTGGAGCCTACCCAGCCAGGTTAGAGCAGCTGCTATAATATTAGCTGGGGTTGTGGGGAGCCCCTAGTGAGTTTTTGCCAACTTTACATGGTGAGTTACCAAAAAACTACTCTGGTGAAGATGTCTAGTGTGGAATAAACCACTCATTACACTCTTCAGAGTGATATGGCTAGATATTTCAATCTCAGGCTTTATTTTCACTTTGGCTCTTGAAAATAAATTAGCCTGCTCATGAAATATTTCTCCATATCACACTCTGACTCATATGTAATAAGTACTATTTATCTCATGGTGTTACCTCATGCTGTATTGCGCAAGCTCAAGCTCATTAACGTCAGTGCGCATGCGAGAGAGGGTTACAGTACTCCGTTTGTTAGTCAGTTAGTCAGTCAGTCAGTCAGTCAGTCATTCTGTCATATGAATCTCGAAGATGGCAGCCTCCCGAAGATTGAAACAAGCACAAGCACCAAAATGTTGCACTGGCCATTTTAACCCTGTCACAGGCGTATTTATTTAGACATTTTGAAAAATTTATAAAAAATCAGGACTTTAATATAGTTCATAGCAACCATAGAAAAAAATTGTCTATATAAAATATACATTACAGAAAAAATGTTTATGTTGCCTGGCAACCAATGTGTGGTGATCACCACTTGTGAACCACAACATGAATATAATTTTCTTGAAAGCACGGCAATGAATAACGTTGTTTTGAACTCCAGACTGGTTCAAGCCAGTCCATGGATTCTTTTACTGTACAGCTACTTCATGGGACAAAACTAAACAACTAAGGTTTCATATTTAGCCTGAGCTCAATTTCATGAACATATTTTGATAATTCCTGTATAAAAATTGTATGAGACGTATCTTTCTAATCATTATTCTTCAAACAGGTTGCTATTTCTATAATAGACCAATAATCAGTAATGTTGATGTGAATTTGAGATGACATGTGTTTATAAAATATAGAGCATGAATAACCATGAAGTACAAAAAATGAATAACTGAAAATTGTGCATAAACTATCAAATATTGTGCATGTTTCATTATAAAATACAGATTTAAAAAATATGGGCAGTTAGTTTCATGAAGTCTACAAGGGTGTGATACTTTTGAAACAGTTTCAGATGATACACAAATGCACTTTGCAGTACTCACATTGAACACGAGACTCATGGCGATTCCCAATAACAGTAAGCTTATTTGTTCTTATGATAGCTGAACATACAGCACAATTCCCCTTTCTATCTGCATGCTTAGGCCAGTGACCTTAATTTACATTCAGTATATCTAGCTGAAGATGCTCAACAGATCGTGGACGACCAGCACTATGACATCTTGTAGAGAAGCTACCAATGAGTTGTTTTGCTAGCTCAAGCCTAAATGACAACATCTCTCTCTTTTTTCTACCTCGCTGTTGATGTTCAGTAGACCTGACCATTTTTTTCATACAAAAACTATTCAAAATGCAAACTTCCAAACAAAAGAAAAAATTCGCCTCCACCACATCCTTGATTTTCTACCAACATTATAGTAACTCTCAAGTTGATCTCCCCTATCTACACCTCGCATATACTTCTGGTAATCAGGTAAGCATGGTGGACATGGAATATCTGCTTGAGTACCATCAGCCTGCCTCCTCTTCACTGTAGGGTTTCCAACACGCTCACCAATGTGCATTGTAGATAAAAAATACATAGACCTCTTGTCAACCATGGACTTGCAAGAAGAGGACCATTAATGATTTATTTCAGAAGCCTTGATGATCAGCTCAGGTGGAAAACCTACTCTCTGGGGACGTACAGTACCACATGCATTGATGACTTGGTGCTTATAAAGCCTATAATAAAGAAGAGGACTAGTGTAAAAAGTTGTCAGTGTACAGTTGAACCCCCATATGGTCAAAACCTTTCATCAAATCTAACACCACCTTGGTGCACAATCCAACACCAGAAACACCATTATCTAAACCTTGACCTGTGTATACTTGCATCCTCTTCACATACCCAGTAGGAACATCAGATAAAACAAAAACTTTTATCGCCATTTCGTTGGCTTATATTTCTTGTACTGTTTGAAGCGAAGTCTACCTTTGAAAGGTATCATGGCTTCATCAATAATACATGATTGATGCATTTGAAACTCAGATTCAAACAGTGGACAAAGCAAGTTCAATAATTTCCGAACTTTGAACAATTTATCATGTCCATTATGACCATATGGAACCTGCTTGCTATTGTCATTCAAGTGAAAAAACATAAATAACTGTTCAAATTTTGTTTTAGGCATAATGTTACTAATGCCTGGAGTACTAATGAGTGGAAAATGAGTGGACCAGTATAATTCCAGTAGTGGTAACCTCACAATTCCCATTAAAATCAAAATGCCCACAAATGCCTTTAACTCTTCAACAGTTGTATCATTCCAAACACGACCACTGAGATTATTTGTTACACAGGTACCAGCATAACGATTAGTTTCTTCCTTTATCAAATCCCACACATCATCAGAAAAGAAACGGCAAAAAAGCTCAATAGGAGTACTATCACCAGTAAGATCTGGTGAAGTGGAACCTGGAGTTTGGGTATACTGCTGAGTATATGACTGTGGCTCCTCATTCTTCCATACCAGAGAACCTATTTCATTGAGAACAGCAATTGCAGCCGATACATGAATACTACTACTACTGCTACTGCCTGAATTGATTGGTCTTCCACGCCCCTTTCTACTACTAAGCCTTGTACTAACACACCTCCTTCCCCTTATTCCTCTTCCCCCCCTGCTAGGCCTTGCTCTTACTGTTACTTGCCTACCTCTCCTTCTCCCTCCTCATACATGCCACCTACTTCCATAATGCACTATTGAGAAATGTCTGATTCTGTTCCAGACCCTTGAGAAATGACATCCATAATAGATGAAGGACTGAAGTCTTCTATGGATGATGAAAGATGGAAACTCCCTTGACTTGCTTGATCATCCATGTCAATTGACTCATAATCTGTAAAGTTACAATAGATTCCTGTTCAATTTATTCACGTGCATTCTCTCTTCTCTCTCTCTTTCTCTCTCTCTCTATATATATAGTTTTTATATTATATTGACTTGCAACCAGCTATTTTGCGTGTTACTTACTATAACACCTAAAAAGTATTGTTTAACTATATTTTATATAGCTACTACATTTACTTTACTACTCTACATTTACCTGAATGTCCAAGTTGGCTCCAGTAGTGCTACTAGGCTGAACTTCCACTCCACCACTCAGAGTTGCTAGCTCAACTGTGTCCAAATGCTGCTGCCCAGCATAAGCAAATATTCCTTCACCCTCCTCATCGCTAGTTTCATTCCCAGAAAGACCGAAGTCATTGTCTAATAAGCGCTGAATAACTTTGTCGGCATCCATTCTCTCTCCTGCTGTCAACATGTGTGGCCAATTTAAAAAAATTCAAATTTTCTTTTCCCTTTTTTCCCTTAGTTACCGACAACACAAAATTCACCTATTGAGAGCGTTGTTAAAGCTTTTCATTCTGCAAACTTTGAGACCAAATTTAGGAACTGATTGTTGGTGGTACCCCTTATAGTCATGCCGTACTCATGTGAGCAAATAATTTCTTTGCTGCCCAGCAGTAGTTTTTGCATTACATTATTCTCAGTGGTTTATCAGAGTGCTTGGAGCCCATTGAAACTACTGGTGAGGTGAGTGTCGCTTGTATGTTTTTATTCTCTTTATGGAGAAAGACAGTTTTCATGTCTACAGTTTATTGCATGCAGTGCATATCTACTTACTCAAGCTTAACAATATCAACGTGTGTAAACATACATTTTTGCATGTCCATATTGATACTACTCTAAATAAATTATTCTTTTGGTATTTGTAATAGCTAGCTAGTATATAGTAATACTAAGGGTTCAGCACCCTGGGTGCTTCATTAACCTAGTAGTTATAGCAACCAGCCTAACTCTCCAGTTTCCTTTCTCTTTCACAGGCTTTTTAAAAATATTTGGTCGCCACCAGGAATCGAACCCAGGACCGCTTGTATAGCGCACAAGCGCTCTGCCACTGAGCTACGACAACCACCCAGCAAAAAAACATTCCAATTCTGTATTTATACTGTTAAGGGGTACTGCTATGCTACAGTCTAACTTTCAACAGACCAATGAAATTTCTCTTTTTTCAAAGATTCTTAATATTCGTTCTTTTCTTTCCCAGAACCTGACATATTAGTCTGTCGAGTGTGGGTACTTCTCTTGCTTGCCACTGCAACCAAATGTGGGTCTCCTCTGCTGCTCAGGTACTCCCAAGTGCTGAGAAAACCACACTAGGAGAGTTTTCTCTACCAGTTTGCCCAACCTAACTAATAACCAGAGTAATTTAGGTTTTTGTCTTATCCAAGTATGCAATGGTTTCCATGAGAAAATAGTTTTGAGTGACTGAGCTAGGCACAAGAGTAAATATATCCACGGCTCAGATCATAGAAAAAATGTCATAAAAATAACGGAGACACGTAAGTAATACACAACTGTAACACCCGTGTGAGACTTCCTTGGCATTGTTGGTAGGACTAGCCTACACAATGGAGTGCCAAGTATTAAGCGATAAAACCGAGCGTAGCTAGGAGGACTTATTAGACAGTTCGTTCAATTCATCATTAAAAAATCATCCCCACTCACGTGATCCCTCACGGAGCATGACTCAGCAGTTAATTATGCGTGGGTGATACAAAAATTAAGAAAATGGATATGATTTAGTGTATGCATAACACAACACAAATGAACACAAAACGACAAAAGTTGCTAAGAGTACACATTACAAAACATGCAACAGTCACAGTGACTCTGTCAAGTAATGTGAAACTAAGGCCACTGGGACTTACAGCAGGGGCAGATTGTACGAACCCCCCTTTTTTCAGAATGAGCTCTCATTTTTTATCTACTTTATTTCTTACTCGTATGTGGAAATAAAAGTATAATAGCACTAACTTTTTGTTTGTCACTGTTTTTCCTCATCCCCCAGTAATTGCTAGTGTCTTAACCAGCAATTTTCAGAGGAAAAATGGAACTGACTTATAAGTCCGCGGAGAATGGCAGGTAAGTAGTTAATTGCCATCTTTTAAAGAACGCACCTCACTAATATGCTGAGTCAGCAGACCTAGCTTATAGTATGCCAAATCAGAGCAATTATTTGACATTATTCAATCTTGAGAGAATTTAGTGGTTGTTGTTTATTCAATTTTTTCTTCATGGTTGAATTTTAACAGTTAAAGCTGTATTTCATCAATAACCAAAACGTCTTAGTATGTTATTTTCATTTTTTCTCAGTTTCTTTTTTTCATGATTTACTTACCTATTCACCTCCTTTTCTTTGTAAACAAAATACCTCAGTTTTGGTCTTAGTTTTAATTTTTTTTCTATCCTGATTTTAGCAGTATGATGTAATTTCTGGACGGTCACCTCATAATGCTAATTATTGTGTGAATGAGAGGATAATCTTGTAGGGAATACAAAGCCAACATTTTCCACCAGTAGCTATAGTTATTCAAATCCTTCTTGAAAACAGCCCCCCCTTAAAAATTCCTAGATATACCCCTGAATAATGAAGTAAGTTTAGTCTGTGATATATCCACAGATTATTTTACAAGTTTAAGAGGCCAGTTTATTATAAAACACAGTCTATCTGCAGTATCTGCAGTTACCGATCAAAATGTTATCTGATTTTAAGTATAGATCACCGCTGTACGTGACTCATTTTTTTCTATTATCCTCTCATCATCATTATGAGTGCAGATTCTGGCAAATGCTTTTTACAACTCCAAATTTTATTGTCACATTCTTTGTCATCTCCTGATGTTATAAAAATTATAAGTAAAATTTTTACTACTTAGCATAATAATTATAATGAATATCTATATAATAATAATCTTGTGTGTCAGTAACGACGACAACAGTGTGTTCATGAATAATTCATGAGCTTAAACAGTTTGGTGGAGCATTGGCATTACACTGAAGTGGTAAAGTGTCATTTACATTCAGTAGAAAGTGATTAATTGTAACTGAAAAGCAGGAGGAATAGAAGAGGGAGAGCGGCGTAGGTTTCATAAAGGAAGGTAAAAATACGAAAGGGAAGGCAAAAAGGATATTATTTGTAACTAAAAACCAGGAAGAATTGGTGAGGTAAGGCGATCCTGTAAAAAGAAGGCAAAAGTATGAAAGAGAAGGCAAGAAGTGAACTATTAATTGGAACTAAAAAGCGGGTGGAATTGAATCGCCAAGTAGAGTTGCGTAAGTTTCAAAAAGAAAGGCAAAAGTATGAAAAAGAAGGCAAAAGTTTCGCAAAGCCTAAGTCCACAATAGAAGGACAGAGAGATTCAGAAGCAGAAGATGTAGACAAAGGGAGGAGATGGGACTCCAAGACTCAAGAAGAAAGAGCTGAAATAAAGGAGGTGGGGGATAAGAAAGCTGAGATAGTTCAGGAAAAAAAAAGAGAGCAGGAGAGGGAAACTGATGTGACCTTAAGCAATAGAAAGATAAACATGAATACAAATAACTTATGTTACTGAATTCTTACTTTGCAGTATGTCAAGTGCTACTGTGTTGTGGGGTATTTGCTAGTATTCATAAATACATATAAATAATAATAAAGTTAAAATTGTAGGTGGAACTGCATTTTTTTAGAAGTACTATTTGAGCACTACATCTAAATTCTTGTGATCGCTCAGCATACCATTACCAGGTTCTCAAAGCTTATCAACCTCCTGCCAAACCTCCTCTACCACTATTGTGTGCATGTTCTTGCTTTTAGCTTGTCGCTATGCCTCTGCCAAACTATCCACAAGGTCCACACGATAATCATCAGAGTCCATATTATACACACTTCTCATCAGGGATAGTGCAGTGGATGAATGGATGCATGGATCTCTACCATTACAACAAGAAGATGGAGATTCTTTTGTATTTTCCTGAAGTACAGACCTGTAGGCAAATAATAACTGGATGAGATAATCATCCCAATCATGTCGCTTTGTTTCACAACATTTAGCAATCATCCTTATGAGTGTGGAATTCAAGCTCTCCACCAGCCAGTCAGTTTGAGGGTCATGTCCACATCACATATACCAGAGATTAGTTCTGACACCAAATATGCCCCACAGTATTAATTACTCAGGTATAAGAGGACAAATTATAAGTTCTACAGACAGCTTAGCAATTGTCATTGTCTTCTTATCTAATATGGGGGAAATAATCCATATGTAACTAACACATTTTGATTCTATAAATATTACAACAGCCTCACTAATGCAGTGGAATATTCCTTCTGCTGATATTGGCAGCAGCAGTGGTTAAAAAGTTTGACAAGAATTTTCGTAGAAGCACACTCCAAGTGCCCTGTGCAGAACTTTCTGATTTCTTTCCTCATCCCACACTAGCAAGCATAATTTCTCCACCGTGTACAGTTCGTCCAGCTTAAAGAGTAGAAAGTACAGATCTCAAAACTTAGACTAGTTGCAATCACAATAAGCTTAGCCATACCTTTTTTGTGTTGTTAGATCCCAATCCACTCGAAACTAAGTCATATAAAACAGCATATGTATAAGAACTACGCTATCTCCATAGACATTCCATACATTAAGCGCCATTTTTTTTGACGTCACAAATTCGTCCGTTCTACGTCACAACTCGTAGTTAAACTTGAGCCGCGCCCTCACACGGCAGCTCCTATTCGGGAACTTCCCTTATTTAAGGGTGCCCTGCCACCGGAAACCGAGGCGCGTAACCGCAAATTGACTGTTTTTGCTATGTCTTTATATTTCTTTTTCTGTGTACTGTGGGCTTACTTTGTTGTTACAGGTAGAATGAGCACCAATAGAGGACTCCAGCAAGCCAAATTTGAAGAATGAAGACCCGCCTGGGACGGAGATACAGCTCTGCACACTGGCTACTATTCAGAGTTATTTCGAAGCGGCCGAAAGAGCTACTGCGCTCATTTTTTTTCCAGAGGTAGCCTGAGGGCTTCTCCGCAAAATTACAGAGCCATATTTCTAATATCTATATTCTTTTTTTTGTAAACAGTAAAATTTCATGCTGTTTTACTCGTGCGTTATTCTAAAAAAAACTCTCTGTAACTTTATTCTAAGGGGGGTATTTTGCTTATGCGCAAAATTTGGATACAATTCAGTGATCCAGTTCCACGAAATATCAATTTTTATTTTCAAGTAGACAACTGATTCGCAATTTCACCCCGCCCCCCATAACGTTGAGCTCCGCGAACGCGCAATTTATTTGGTAAGATAATCAATTAACTTGTGACAGCTCTAAAAAGAGCCCATTTGTAAACAATAATAAGAAATACAAATGAGCCGTGAGATGGCCGTTGTAACTTTGGAAATAGTTAGTCCCTCGAGCAAAAGTGATGGCGTATTCCGATGTTGCTTGGAGTTGGTTGCTCATTAGTGGGAGCGGGTAGTTCAGCACAAGATTTAGACTTGTAGGCGATAGGGCTGAAGAGTATAGCGGTAGCAATCCCGATGGAAAGAACTGAAGTGATGATGATGGAGTCTATACGCAGCGGAGTCTCAATACAAGGTTGGTGGAATTATCGGAGCTGGTACCAGTCAGGGTGGAGTTGGTCATGGTTGAGACAGAGTTTTAAGCTGCTCCAATGGCTTCACAAGTACAGCTTCATTCCCCTGCAAGTATAATAGAAGGATATTATTCGAAATGACTGTCTCAGACTAGTACGCTACATACAAGTTATAGCTCAGAGACCGTTTGTGTCCACCTGCTTCGCAGTATTTGGCGCCAAAGTTAATTGATTGTTTGCGTGGCCCGGTTACGGGCCATCTCCCGCGTTTTACCAGCGTGTCCAACATCCCCTGGTTTAGTTCACAAATGCGCAAGCGCAACACTCTGACATCACAAATACGTCGTCATTGAGATAAGAGCTTCCGCAAACGTCACAACTTACACCGAAAATACTAACACTCTCACAAAAGCATTTTTATTTCCCTTAATTTTCAAGATAGGGGTTTCAAATTCATATGGATTAAAATACAACTATTTAGGTATTTTATATTAAATTCCCAAGACACTTACTTCAAAATGGCAAAATTACCAGCTTAAAGCATTTGGGGAGTTTCGTTTTTTATAAAAAATGAAATTAAAAATAAGTAAAATAGTATTAAAATATAAAAATTTGGTACAAATCAAATTAATGAGCCATAGATTCAGTCTGCAAAATCTTTAGACACTCGAATTCAATTTACTCTTTTTCTGGCTTAAAAACATCAAAAATATCCTCCATTTATAGGGTCACTTCTTCTATCTATTACCACAATTGTGACCACAAACCACAATTTTTTAAAACATAATCAATTTCAATATATATTAATTTGTGTGTGTGTGAAGTTTCAGCTTCCTGACATCAATCTGACTGCACATGTATACATTTAAAGAACAATTAACAAAAAACAGAACTTTCTACTCTTTAAGCTGGACGAACTGTATACACTAGTAGTTCTGGAATTGTTGTTTATCTTGATCAACAGACTTTTAATTTAAAGTATTTGTTCATTTTCCAAAACCTTGAAGAGATTCAAGTGGCTATTGTTCATCTTATAGAGAGCTGGAATATAGACTTAGAGGGAATAGTTAGATGCTGTTTAACTATTTCAAGGGAATTGAGCATATTGCTAATATATATAATATATTATATATTATATATAGTCAACTCTTGATTTCTCTCAGAATAGTTTTATGAGTGTTAACTTTAGTTAACTTTAGGGCACTGTTAGTTGGAGGGGATAGCCTGCTCTAAGGCCATGATTACTCCCAGTTATTGAGGAATAGATGGGTAGAGTTGCCAGAGCGATGTTTTAAGTTGAGGCTGTGAATATGGTTATTAGTTGGCTTGAGTTAGAGACTACCAAGGATACTGTCTAGCTAACAGCTGATTGCTTTATTAGGATATTATGTGTGTTTGACTAGAGTTGCATGACATGATTAGAAGACTGTGGACCTTGCATAATGGATATAATTTGTGTCTGTTTGAAAAGTGTACAAGTTGAATTGGCCATGTTAGTGAAATATGTCTAGTAGTTGATCGACCTTCTTTGCAATGGAAGCTGTCATGTCTCCGTTAAGATCTCTAAATCCTCTACCCTCATATATGTAGCATCTTGTACTTGTATGGACTAACTTCTCTTGTGGCAAACAGAGTCTTCTATTTGTGCAGTCTGGACAGGTTCTTCCAGTCAAGGCTTAGATAGGGTCAGAGGGAGTTAAGGCTTTCAGGTTCCTCTTGATTGCTGAGAGGTATTCCTTGAAAAGATGTGTGTCCCAGATTTGTTTAAGACTGGTTCTTTCTGCCATTAGTTGTGGTAGACAAAAAAAAAAACCAGCATATTCACGGAGTTTTTAGGCCGAGCTAGTATTTCTTCTTTCGGATTATATATACCATCCTTCATATAAGCTGCGTATATCTATTCAGTTGTAATTTTTTCAGCTCATCAACCTAGATTCTGACAATATTTATAAAGAAGATCATCTATTTTTCTTCCACAAAATTTCCACTTTAATTTGTATTAGCTAATTGTAGCACATGTGAAAAAGATAAACACAGCAATAAATGAAGTTAAAGTAGTATTTTCTGTATCATATATTTATCTAAAGAATGCGATCTCATCAGCTTAGTGCAAAAGCACCGTGAAGCAGACACCACTCTGTGTGATTCCTGTATTGCTATATAAAAGTTAGCACTCTCACTGGTTGCAGCACACTATCATAATCTGTGACAGTCAATAGGCACGTACAAATAATTCAGTTTAAATTAACACTCAGTAGTACACTTATAGAACTTCAACCTTTGAAGTATGTTACATCACCACTTGTTTAGAACAAGAACTTAGCAGGCCGTATTCTTTCCATTAGAAACTGCATATTACATACAACAGTAATGTAGGAATAAGTTTATGTATGGGTGGGCTCCAAGGGCATGTGTTTTGTGGTTTGCTGGTGTTCGTGCAAGAAATCACATTTTTAAAATTGTGCCAAAAAAGTATGGGGGCACCATCCCCCAGAGCCCCCCCCCCCCCACCCACTTCCTACGCCACGGCAAAACAATAGTCCAATTCAATAAGTATATATTCCCCACACTATAAATTTATTGGCCATATTATATCAGACTAATAATTCAGTCATTCTCGG
>WLWD01005138.1_pt1 | contig 21239 bp, 19 predicted proteins | sample 6712731 | NCBI WGS metagenome assembly WLWD01 (sample SAMN12718690, study PRJNA576275) | sponge metagenome | isolation source: marine sponge | host: Mycale hentscheli | place: New Zealand: South Island, Marlborough, Capsize Point | collected 2014-11-01
AGTTGACAGTACACAGATTATCTTAAAGAATTAATGTCAACATAGCATTGTTTCATGCATTGTAATAGTATTCCATTACTTTATTACATTATATTATAATCATTCTTGTTGCCATTGCCATAATAATAACAATGATAACACAACAATTACACTATTAGTAATAAAACTATAATTACTACTATAACTATATTGTTATTGTTATTGTGGTTATTATTATTATTTGTTATTATTATTATTATAATTATTATTATTATAATTAATGATAATAAATATTATTATCATTATTATTATTATTATTATCTTCATTATATTATCTTTGTTATTGTTATTATTATTATTATAACTATTGTTATCATTATTATTATGAATTCCAGCTAATTAAAAGATATGCATCCCTCCTTTATTTTGAAGCGTAGACACATGAATGAATGAATTCTAGCTAATTTAAGAGTACACAACAGTTTCCCCTTTATTTTGAAGTGTGGAAACATTGTGTTAACGAATTCTAGCTAATTAAAGAGTATATGCAACAGTTTTCCCTCCTTTATTTGAAGCATAGACATATGTGTTAGTGAATTCTAGCTAATTAAAGTTTCCCCTCCCATATAATTTTGAAGTGTAGACACATGTGTTAGTGAATTCTAGCTAATTAAAGAGTACGCAACAGTTTTTCCTCCTTTATTTTGAAGCGTAAACTTGTGTTAGTGAACTCTAGCTAATTAAAGAGTACACAACAGTTTTTCCTCCTTTATTTTGAACTATGTCTTAGTAAATTTTAGCTAAAAAAGGGTTTTCCATGATGTATTTGGAAACAAGTCCTAAACATTTTGTATGAAAGGCCATAAGCCAGGTACTGATTTCACAATGAGGTGGTGGCCAGTTTTGGTCAATTTCCTAGAAAAGAACAAAATTACAGCAACTTAGTACACAAACAAACTGGAAACAGGCTAAGAATAAGTCGTGAGGACCTTAACATAAGGAAAACACAAAAACAATTTGAGGAAAACTGCGGGATAAAAAGAAGAAGAGTACTGTTGGCCATTGACACAGCTAAATTCAACTACACAGGATTTACAGTATACTGTCAAGTACTGCTAGATACTATTCTGAGGGATCACCTTCAATCAAGAAGTAATTTGGTATACACACACAGCATTGATAGGAGCTAGAGTTTATTACCCTGCTATATCACAAGCAAAAATGATTATATAACACCTGTTTGTGTGTTGACACTCATATTAAACATAATTGATGAATAGTGAGCTATTCTGGAAGGCTTTTCTTTGTGCGACTTTTTAAGTTTGAATGGAGAAGGAGCTTGGTCAAAGGGCACACCGGGGATTCACCTTTTATACCCAGAATATTGTAAACAAGGCCATAAGAGAACAACATTGAATTATAACTTCGAACTCCACGTTTAAGCCAGAATTCATCACATTGAACTGCTAAAATTATGTAGAAGGATACTTGAAGTGGATTTCTTTAATGTGAATGTAGAGGCCTGCATGCCCCATATTAAATACATTATTAGTGAATGTTAGAAGTTTTCTCTCCCCTCCTCCCCCTTTCCCCTCCCCTCATCCCCTTCCAAGACGTAAATTTTAAGGAAGAAAATTGCTAAGAATGGTGCCATTGTGAAGTAACTGCTCAGTTTTGAGTCATGATTTTGGGCCACTTCTGATGCGATCCACCATCACAAATTATATGAGGGGAAACTGTCGTAATTGATAAGAAGTCACTTCAGATGGGTCCACCATCACAAGGGGAAACTGTCGTACACTCTTTAATTGATAAGGAGTCACTTCAGATGCGTCCACCATCACAAATTATACAAGGGGAACTGTCGTACACTCTTTAACTGATAAGAAGTCACTTCAGATGCGTCCACCATCACAAGGGGAAACTGTCATACACTCTTTAATTAATAAGGAGTCACTTCAGATGCGTCCACCATCACAAATTATACAAGGAGAAACTGTCGTACACTCTTTAATTAATAAGGAGTCACTTCAGATGCATACATCGTCACAAATTATGAGGGGAAACTGTTGTACATTCTATAATTAATAAGGAGTCACTTCAGATGCGTCCACCATCACAAGGGGAAACTGTCATACACTCTTTAATTAATAAGGAGTCACTTCAGATGCGTCCACCATCACAAGGGGAAACTGTCATACACTCTTTAATTAATAAGGAGTCACTTCAGATGCGTCCACCATCACAAATTATACAAGGAGAAACTGTCGTACACTCTTTAATTAATAAGGAGTCACTTCAGATGCATACATCGTCACAAATTATGAGGGGAAACTGTTGTACATTCTATAATTAATAAGGAGTCACTTCAGATGCGTCCACCATCACCAAGGGACTGTCATACCCTCTTTATTAATAAGGAGTCCACTTCATATGGCGTACACCATCACAAATTATACAATGAGAAACTGTCCGTACACTCTTTAATTAATAAGGAGTCACTTCAGATGCATACATCGTCACAAATTATGAGGGGAAACTGTTGTACATTCTATAATTAATAAGGAGTCACTTCAGATGCGTCCACCATCACAAGGGGAAACTGTCATACACTCTTTAATTAATAAGGAGTCACTTCAGATGCGTCCACCATCACAAGGGGAAACTGTCATACACTCTTTAATTAATAAGGAGTCACTTCAGATGCGTCCACCATCACAAATTATACAAGGGGAACTGTCGTACACTCTTTAACTGATAAGAAGTCACTTCAGATGCGTCCACCATCACAAGGGGAAACTGTCATACACTCTTTAATTGATAAGGAGTCACTTCAGATGCGTCCACCATCACAAATTATACAAGGAGAAACTGTCGTACACTCTTTAATTAATAAGGAGTCACTTCAGATGCATACATCGTCACAAATTATGAGGGGAAACTGTTGTATATTCTATAATTAATAAGGAGTCACTTCAGATGCGTCCACCATCACAAGGGGAAACTGTCATACACTCTTTAATTAATAAGGAGTCACTTCAGATGCGTCCACCATCACAAATTATACGAGGAGAAACTGTCGTACACTCCTTAATTGATAAGGAGTCACTTCAGATGCGTCCACCATCACAAATTACACGAGGGGAAACTGTCGTACACTCTTTAATTGATAAGGAGTCACTTCAGATGCATCCACCATCACAAATTATACGAGGAAAAAGTGTTGTACACTCTTTAATTAATAATGAAGTCACTTCAGATGCGTCCACCATCACAAATTATACAAGGGGAACTGTCGTACACTCTTTAACTGATAAGAAGTCACTTCAGATGCGTCCACCATCACAAGGGGAAACTGTCATACACTCTTTAATTAATAAGGAGTCACTTCAGATGCATACATCGTCACAAATTATGAGGGGAAACTGTTGTACATTCTATAATTAATAAGAAGTCACTTCAGATGCATGTACTGTCACATAATATACGAGTGGAAACTGCCGTATACTATTTAATTAGCTAGAAATTTCATTAACATATATATGTTACAGACCAATTACAAACTTGGACTGTTTTAAAATGGTCCAGCCGTTTAAAACGGGCCAGACCATTTCCAAACCTCAGACTGTTTTAAAACAGGCCAGACCATTAACACTGGCCAGACTATATTTTTAGAACAGGCTGGTCAAACTATTCAAACCGTTTCGAAGGGTGTCAAACCCTTTTTAAAAGAATCAGATCATTAAAACGAGTCAGATAGTAAACCTGGCAAAAAACAAAAACAAAAACAAACTGCTAAATGTAAATAGGGCAGTTGCCAAAGCAGACCCAAGACACAGAACTCTTGTGTGGTCATAAATATTTTTTCTGAATAGAACTAGTAAAAAAAAAATTGAAATAAAACAGATAGTCTTTTAAAAAGTTTGTTAATCTAAAGTTCACTAATCCAAGCAATTTGGGCATGCCAATCCTATTAAAAACACACTTGATCGTTTGTGTGTGCATCTGTCACTTGTCCATCTTCTTAAAAGAATGTAACTGAAAAGACCTTGCAATAAACTTCTTTAAATGAAAATTAAAAAAAGCTCTCACACTCACAAATAACTAGTGCAGGAATACAGAATAGTCATACCATTATAATTATAGGAAGGGCTACAGTTTACCAGTCTATTAGAGCATTAACGAAAGCTGAGTAAGGTGGGTCGCAGTCATCTAGGGTGAAAACCTATAAGATCGGCAAGGTCATTCAGTAGACATGGCTATGTTCTCATGGTCAGACAAAAAAGGAAAAAAAGACAGGTAAGTACACAAATTACAATGTGAGAAATGCATAAATATGTAATGAGTTTTTTCAAACTAAACATTTCACAAATTTGAACTCCCTCTTGGTCCCACTAAAGTATTCACCCACACAGATACAAAGATCAACAAGAAACAAGTTAGGTGTTAATGAATTATGTTGCTCAGAGTAATCTCTTTTTCCAGCTAGCACTGTGCACAACAGATTCATTACAGAAAGGTCACTAAAAATAAGGGGAAATATGTCTATGGAATTTTGAAAGGAGGGTTTATTTCTCTTTACCAACAATGGAGTGATATGATTGAAATCAGGCTATTATGCCCATAACCACATTCTTTTATTAACAAATTCAAACTATATTATAAATTACACAGGACACATTAAATTAAAGGAAAAATACATTTTCTCTTTTTACTCTGTGTCATATTAGTATAGCTAATCATCTGAAGTCCTGCTTTTCCGGCTCACTTCCATCAGAAAAACAAAACAAAAACAAACTAAGAACAGAAACCTGCCTTGGTGTCTATGTCCTTGGACTATAAAATAGTTATAAACCAATAAGAATTGGTTTGTACTGCAATTCACAAACCCTCGCAACTTGGGCTTCACCCTTGTGTCTTGGGATTTGTAATCACATACAAACTCAATATTGGTTTTAACTATTACACATAGTACTGGTAGCATAGTAGGGTATTCAATAAATTTAGATCACGTTGAACCACTGTATCTGTTAAGACATGAGTCAGTTAAAACAGTATGAGTGTGTCTAATTTTTTTTGACAGTCATTTAAAAACTTCACAAAAAAATTAGAAACTGCAATGTCTTTTCTGTAATTTTTTTAATGTAAAGTGCTTTACAGAGACCAAAAAATGTGTTTGTGTTGTGTAGCTTGATAAGGATTGTACAATAAACTTGACCATAAATTAGTCATACCCCCCATGATAGCAGTAGTATAGTCTTAGTGTTTGCTGTTAGCTCTTGCAACGATACGATGCTGCAAGATGTAAGGACGCAAATGCATGTAAATTAAAGCTCCATGTACTTGCATTGTGCACTTATTTCAGTTCAAATTCTAGGAACTGTGACATTATTTCTCAGAGGTGACAAGGCAACACATTTGTAGAGTAATTTAACGTCTGATCTCAATACTCTGGCTCTGGTGTGACACTGCCTGACATGGCTACTACCATAGCTGTCTCCATGAATGTCACGTCACTGTCAGCTTTGTCTGAATCCACATCATGTGGTTGAACTTTGACACAAAGAACTGCATTCGTGGCTTCTCTGGTGGACTTTTCTCGATGCAGCATCGTGTGGTGTTTATTGTGGCATGTTCGGCAGGTGTACTTGGAGGGACAGTGCGTGTAGCCATGTCCTTCTCCTAGACAGTTAGTACACTATCGCTTCTCCCAAACAAACTTGTTTCTTTTGTCTACGTCATAGTGGGCGAAGGGTTGACACCGAACTAAGTTGTGCTTGTCTGTGCACAGAGGGCACTTGATAACTGGCGGCAATTTATTCGGCTTGCTCTTGGCTTAGCTGTTGGCTGGTGATGTGGAAGTGTTTCCAGAGGCGTCTGGTGCCATTTGTTTGACAAGTTTTCTGATGTATTCCTCGGCATCTTCTACTTCTTCAGGGGTCAACTGTGGTCAAACTCTCTGTGGTGATACACTAACACAATGTAAACAGCAAGATTTCTGGAGGGTACGCTTACTGTCTACTATATCCTACTATATTCGACAAGAAGTCGAAATATCGGGTTAAGTTTTAATTAACAATATTATTGGTTGTAAGAACGAGAAAATTTGCTAATATTATAATTATTTCAGCCTAGAATGACTGAATCATTAACATAGTAATTATGCCACATCCTAATTCTGTTATGCCTTGCAGATAAATCATATAAGGTACTTGGAAATGATTTGTATTAGAATTGTGGGTAGGGTATGGAGCTATGCTACAACTGTATAGGCTAAAATACAAATAGAACAAAAACAAAAATAAAATAAAAACAGTCAACAGCGTTGACTAATATGTTATTAAATACCGTTGCTATATTGTTGTCAGGTGTAATAACTTGGCAAGTGTGCAATAACACTTGCCCGGTATTTAAAATAGTTAAAGCATGAGCGCTTAGTGCCTAGTACATTTATCGCACTCAGTCCTCGGGCCTACGGCCCTCGGGCTGTCGTGCAATAAATCGACTAGAAACTAAGCGCTCATGCTTTAACTATAACATATTTTGATCACTGCAAAAGATAATTGGTGAGTGAACCACTATAAGGGATGTTTATGTCAATTATTTCAGCAGTCAATTATTTCAGCTTTTTATTCGACTGTAAACTATAATCACTTAAATAATATACAAATTATTCAATTAGCTAACTGGACATAAAAAATCTGCCAAGTCTCAACAATTATAAAAAGGCCTCACTAGAACAACAAAGTGGCCGGAGTACATTGTCAGGCTGGTTAGGGTATGGCCTGACCACTTTTTGGGGATGACATTACATATTCATGGAGAAAAAAAAAACAGACTTTGGAGTCATGTTTATAAACACTTTTATTGCAAACAATGATCACATAAGAAAGATTATGTGTTATATTGTTACTTGCAGTGTAATTCTTTGTCATTTGATTAAAACACATGTCCAGTTAAAAGTGGCACATTTCATTGCATATCTCTGTGTACTGGCCACACCCATGACCACACCTTTTCTTGGCCTGACCACTAAAATGGATCTTTCTCCAGCTCTGTATGTCTTGAGCTCATACAGGTAGCCTGAGCCTTCAATTTCTAGTATTTCATCAAGTGGTACTGCAAATTAAGACTTGACGACTCAGTCCCTGCTTGCTGGACCAACACTCACTGGTTGTACAATCAATACTGGCTTCCCTACAGCAACACAGATACCAAGTTTCACAATGTCCACAGCATCTTAAGACACACAATAATAATAGTGATAATTCACTAATAGATAAAAGAATAACACATAATATGTCGAAATGATGTATTTTTATTTACCATGAAAATTTTATTATGAAGACAGAAAAATTGGAATTAACCCCAGGGGGATGCACTTTTAGAATGCCAAAGGGGATGTAATGGTAAAATATTGGGGTAGTTTGATTTGTATTAATCTCTATGGGAGTACCTGAGTTCAGTACATGATAATAATAATTATTGTCACTATAATTGTGGGGCTTCCCACAAGAGAATGAAGAATAAAGAGATTTCATATCACACATTGCATAATCACACCTGTAATTTACCTAACTGCTCTAGAACATTCCTAGCTAGTGTGCTCTCATCTAATGAGCACAGTCAGTGCCGCGTTTCTTTTTATGTTACACTTGTGGATGGACGGCCATATAATATTTAACTATCCCATCATATCTTCAATAAGTCTTTGGTTGCAGTTACCTTCACACATCTCATGCATGCTATTAATTAATTGCTCCTTTATATACATCTGAGCATTGGAGGAGTATTTGATTTAGTTACTGCTGACGATGCAGTATCAGCTATAATATAGATAGACTCTGGTGGCAGTTATGCATTTCTGAGGGCAGTCCGAGTAGCTATAAAGCCTATATCCTCAAACTCAAAGGTGCCCCACAATTATTATCGTTATTATTTTTATTGTTGTTATCATTTTTATTATTATTTTTAATTTTTTTGTTATTGTTAGTAATTATTATTATGGCAATGGTAACAACAAGAACAATTATAATTATATGATAATTATGCAAAACAACAATGGAATGCTAGTAAATAACGGCAATGTTTACAACAATTTATGTTGATGCTGACATGAATGATGTTTGCTAAGTAATAAATCTTTCTCTTCAACTTATTGACACTGAAAGAGAACACAAGAAAGTACTATAGCTCTATTATAGACAAATTTTACATGGAGTCCAGGCATGTGCGCTCGCCGTGCGCTAGTATTTCGCGAATTTAGTCCGGTCCGTGTTTTAGTCAGACCCACCCCCCCGTGTGTTGTGGAGAATGTTTATTCGCGAACTTCTTCGGCGGATTAATATAGGGTGTGGCCTTACTTACGTAAATACATATTAACTTGGTGTCTGACCTTTCAACCGGATTAGAATAGTGTTGGAGCAGTCGTTTTCAAGAGTAAGTGTTCCCTTGTCTTCGTGTTGTGGTGTCCTTGTTCAGACTTAATCTATCAATGGCTGAGGATCTTCTCTGGGCTATAAAGAATGGTGATTTGTCGGAGCTCAAATCTTCTGTAGAAAAGGTAAGTTTTTGTTGGTTAGTTAATGCAAAGTTTCGTATCTTATAGCTACACAATCTGATCTAGGCAGAGCAGATGCATAGCTAATAGCTTTTCTTATTTTACTGTAGAACTATAGCTATTCTTTGAGTGATTAGTTGGGTGCCAATTTTCTATAGTCATTTAAAGAATCAGAATTGGGTTCCTCATTAATCAAAAGAAGTGATACATTGGAGGCATGCGCAACTCAGAATTTATATTGGGTCAATTCAAGAATGTAGGTCATCATGACTGGCTGGCTATTATAGGTGTAGTTTGCTGTGTATAATGTTTGTACTGGTTATTAAGATGTCTTCTAATTTATAGGAAGAGGCATGATATAATTTTTGAAAGAGGTATTAATTATTTATTTGTTTGGTTATTTGTTAAGAGTGTGTAGGTGGTGTAGGTTCCCCACCTGTCCATTCTTATGGTCACATGACCCACCACATGTTTATCAGTGAATACCTTCGGTGCACACATTAATGGAGTGACCAAACACCAATGCCAGTCTTGCTTCCTTGTCATAGTAAACTGAGACACTCAACTGTCTTCCAGCAAAAGGGAGGGGAAAATGCCTTTTTAAATATCACTCTTTGATTCACTGATCCTATTAACATTTTATTGTCTGGTTTGGTCAGAATTGACCATATCACTTGGAAAAGTTTATAAGCCTCACTTGCTTTTTCTGAAGAGCTCTTCCACATTTCTGCCGTTTGTCTTTTATTAATTAGTAGTTACACATGTGGCATGAACCCCTTGCCAACTATTTCTCACTATGGGGCATTGGAATGCCAATTGCCTACAGGAGGAAAAGCCAGACAGTTGTGGGGAGGTTAATTAGGTAGGCCTGGTGGTCTGGATGACCAGCATACCAATAAAATGGGATCCTTTGTGAACTCTATGGTCTATTTAATTGGCTTTCCCCAGAGACTTTGAGTGATTTGAGAGAGAAGGAGAGAGAGAGAGAGAGAAGGTGTGAGTGAGAGAGAGAGCAGTTGCTGGTAGGTGATTGGGTTTTTAGAGAGTAAGTTCAATCTTCATGTGGGTGGGGAGTCATTGGTGTTTGAACCTGCTGGCTGTGTTGTACTCAAGGAGCATTAGTGATCTATCCTTATATCTGGCCACTCCATCAACTGCTATAGCTTAGCATGCCATCTTCATCCATTTAATCCACGATGTAATAATTACAGCAAAAATAAATATGCCGATGTATCCAGACAACTCACACTGGCTCCTTTATGAGCTAGATCTGTCATATCCTTGAACACTTTCATGATGTAATGAGAGCAGTAATGACATGAACAACTTGTTTGAAGGTCAACGTGTCTAAACAATCCAAGTGTGTATGCATACACCATCAGGTGCCTGAGGCAACACGAAACAAGCATTAGGTATTTTATTTGTTTTAATATTACGTACATGGGTGTCATACTGGTTCCTTAAGCTATTATAAGTGTGTTCTTGGTTCTTGTATAAATATAGTAACTGTGCAAACCAGTGGAGTGGAGGAAGCCTACACCCCATTCCCTTGCCCCACCCTCCCCATTCCCTTGCCCCACCCTCCCCATTCCCTACCCCCACCCTCCCCATTCCCTACCCCCACCCTCCCCATTCCCTTGCCCCCACCCTCCCCATTCCCTTGCCCCCACCCTCCCCATCCCTACCCCCACCCTCCCCATTCCCTTGCCCCCCTCTCCCCATTCCTTTGCCCCCACCCTCACCATTCCTTTGCCCCCACCCTCCCCATTCCCCCTTACCCCCCCCCCCCCCCTCCCACCCTCCCCATTCCATGTATACCGTATAGCGGGAAATTTCCGTGGGGTTTAATTTTCGCGGTTTTCGAGGTTCAACCCTTATCCGCGAATAATAAACCCTCGAATTTCATTAACGACAAAAAGGGGTGTGGTCACGCATGGCCTGATTCAGCACAGCAATTTTAGTGATGTCTCTGTTGAAGTACTTCAAGAGAGCGGAGAAAGGAGAAACAAACGGGCTCCCAGATCCTCAAGGTCCACTGTCAGAGATTATTCCATCATCTTCAATTTCAGCTGCTAACAGTGAAGTGGAGAAATGTGGACACCTAGAGGCAGCTTCTGGTAAGAAAAGGAGTCACTATGCCAAGTTCACCCCAGAACAGAAGGCTGAAGTAGGATGTAGGGCTGCTGAGCATGGAGTGGCATCCACTATTCGCCATTATGCCAGCCAATTCACTTTGAAGGAGACTACGATTCGGGGTTGGAGGGACAGTTATATCAAAGAAATAAAGAAGAGAAAAATGGAGAATAAACCTGTGAATGTCACTAAGCTTCCTGAGAAGAGGAGAGGTCGTCCGTTATTATTGGGAGAAGAATTGGACAGGCAAGTACAGGCGTACATAACTGCTCTACGCAGTAATGGAGCTGTAGTAAACACAGCCATAGTTATGGCATGTGCAGAAGGTATTGTACGAAGCAAGGACAGCAACTTACTTTTTAGCAATGGTGGTCACATTGCCTTAACCAAGGATTGGGCCAAGAGTATTCTTCACCGAATGGGTCTGGTGAAGAGAAGAGCCAGTACGAAGTCTAAAGTGAGTGTTGAAAACTTTGAGGAGCTAAAAGAACAGTATTTGATAGACATTAAGGCAAATGTTGTGATGGATGAAATACCTGATGAACTTGTAATTAATTGGGACCAAACTGGAATCCACTACGTTCCAGTATCATCGTGGGCCATGGAAAAGGAAGGGTCAAAGAGGGTGGAGATAGCGGGAATCGATGATAAGCGCCAAATCACGGCCGTGTTCGCCTGTTCTATTACTGGAGACTTTCTACCCATCCAACTTATTTATAAGGGTAAGACAAAGAAATGCCTTCCCACGTATTCGTTTCCTTCAGATTGGCACATAACATTTAGCCACAATCATTGGTCTAATGAGAATACAATGGAAGACTACATTAAAGGGATACTAATTCCATATGTCCAGAAGAAGCGGGCAGAACTTAAACTCTCTTCTGATCAAAGAGCCCTCGTATTGTTTGACAAGTTCACAAGTTCACGGGTCAATGTACAAGCTCTATCTTACACAGCTGCTGGAATATAATGATGTCAGTGTGGTTATGGTTCCTGCTAATTGTACAGACAGACTACAGCCCTTTGATGTCAGTGTTAACAAAGCTGCTAAGAATTTTTTACAGTGGGAAATTCCAGGACTGGTATGCCACGGCAGCTTTGTGACCAGCTAAAGGCTGCAGGTGGTGGCAATGCCAAGTTTGTTGATCTAAAACTGAGTATTATGAAACCATTGGGGGCCAAGTGGATGGTCAGCATGTATGATTACTTTCTGTCCAAGCCAGAAATCATAAGAAATGGATTTAAAGGAGCTGGTATAAACATTGTTCGTGAATCATAATAATTATTATTAACTAATGATGTATACTACTGACTTATAGTGGGAAATAATGTCATTTTCTTATATATATCAAATATTATTCTTGCGGGGTTTAATCCATTAGAAATTGCAGTAGATATTGCAATGGCAAATAACCCACAGTCACTCCCACCTTTCTGTTTCTGCACATTTACAAAATTAAGCTTCACTGTCCCAAATAGATTGAAGACCACCTTTTCAGTGTCAGGATCAAGTTCACTGTACATTGAATCGTACACATTAACAACACCACCATCACAGTCAATACTTGATACCACAATCCAGTGGTTTCCTTGACTATGGATTATTTGCAGCTGGTTCTTGGTATGTGGGGACAATCTCTTCTTAGATTGTAGTAATGTGGACTGCAATCCTTTAATGTTGGGAAATTCAGCTTGTAGAAAGTTCTGGGCTAAATTGATAGGTATGTCAGATAGTAAATCCCCCTTGGTAATGCTAGTTTCTATCTCCCTACATTCCTGTTCACGGCTTCTTCTTCTTTGGTTCTGGAGGTTTTTCATATCCAGATTGCAAATCATCCTTGGTTAGCTCAGACTTGGAAGGTTCATCCTTGGTTTCAACCTTGGAAGGTACTGAAGACAGCATTAACTTAATCAGCTTCTTAACTTTGGTAATTTCCTTTTCCCTCCCCTCGAACTTCAATGTACAGGGGAGTTCCAGGCCTCCTTGTGGCAGATCTCCTGAGTAGTGTCTGCTACCAGTCACAGTGCAAGTGATAGACCCTCCACGTCGTAGAAATACAGAACATATTGATGAAATCCTTCTAGGCACATGGCTAACTACTCTGGCGGCCCTCACCATGCCTACTGCAGATGGATCATGAGGGTTTCCTAAATCTCTTCTGCAAGGTAGTTGCTCACCAAGATCAGCGTTCCAAACTTCCTGATATACATGAAAGCCCCGCACAACGCTCTCAACGGAGAAAGTGGCCATGCCAGCGCTGAGTAGAAAGTGGGTGTGGTTTAGCATTAATCAACCCACGAATATTTCACCCACGAATTTTCTGAGGCAAGCAGTTCCGCGAAAATTTAACCCCACGGAAATTTCCCGCTATACGGTATAACCTACTCGCATAACTCAACCTGTATCATATCTATACAACATGGGAGGGAAGAGAAATGGGAAACAGATGGGATGCTTGGGTACACTTAAAAGTAATGATTATTACTAAATTGACTTCACACTCTATAGTCGTTAAACTGGTCGCTAGGGATGATGGAGCATAAGTCACTACTCTTTATATACTAGCATAATTAACTGCACTGCCATGACTAGTTGAATGAGATAATATAAACAATGAATTCGCACTGTATGGTGTGACAAGAGGAAGTTTCTGTTATCCTGTCTCAATTATGCTCATGCATTTCACATCTCCCAAGTCTCGTATTTGTCGATCTAAGAACTTGTTTTGCAACGGCTCAAAGCTAAGCCTCAAATTGATAGCTACTGTACCAACCTGCGATTGTATAGTATCTTAATACACTGCGAGTTTAAAGAATTGAATTAGTTTGAACAACACAAAACATAATCCTCGAAAGGCATATCACTAAAACTTGCCAAGCAACACACTGTGTCATGTTCTTAGGTTCAATCAGTCCTAAAGGTATATTAAATTTGTTTACATTGACCCGGTAATAGTCTCAAAATTTGTGATGTTATGTGTTCATTGGATTGTGCTGCATTACATAGTCGTAATGATTCTAGTTCAAGCATATGTGCACTGCCAGAGGCAAACGGTCACCAGATGTGTAAACAGGAGGTGTGTTCAGGAGAGATAATTTATGGTGCAGTTGAAACTGGTGGAGCTTTAAACCAACATTTAGTTCCGTATATAAATGTGAGAAAATGGAACACTCACAAGAATTATGACATGTAATGCATGTTTTAATGCCTGCTATTACAGACAGCTGTCATGTTGAGGAAACTGGTCCACTTCGTATGTGCAAAGTGGATTTCATCAGAAGGAGATTTTAATAATCCTGCCAAGCCAGGCCTGCCTAGCCCTTCTTGACAGGCCTGCCTGGCCTATCTTGGCAGGCCTGCCTGGTCTATCTTGGCAGGCCTGCCTGGTCTATCTTGGCAGGCCTGCCTGGCCTATCTTGGCAGGCCTGCCTGGCCTATCTTGGCAGGCCTGCCTAGCCCTTCTTGACAAGCCTGCCTGGCCTATCTTGACAGGCCTGCCTGGCCTATCTTGACAGGCCTGCCTGGCCTATCTTGACAGGCCTGCCTGGCCTATCTTGGCAGGCCTGCCTGGTCTATCTTGGCAGGCCTGCCTGGTCTATCTTGGCAGGCCTGCCTGGCCTATCTTGGCAGGCCTGCCTGGTCTATCTTGGCAGGCCTGCCTGGTCTATCTTGACAGGCCTGCCTGGCCTATCTTGGCAGGCCTGCCTGGTCTATCTTGGCAGGCCTGCCTGGTCTATCTTGACAGGCCTGCCTGGTCTATCTTGGCAGGCCTGCCTGGTCTATCTTGACAGGCCTGCCTGGCCTATCTTGGCAGGCCTGCCTGGTCTATCTTGACAGGCCTGCCTAGCCCTTCTTGACAAGCCTGCCTGGCCTATCTTGACAGGCCTGCCTGGCCTTTCTTGGCAGGCCTGCCTGGTCTATCTTGACAGGCCTGCCTGGTCTATCTTGACAGGCCTGCCTGGCCCTTCTTGACAAGCCTGCCTGGCCTATCTTGACAGGCCTGCCTGGCCTTTCTTGACAGGCCTGCCTGGCCCTTCTTGACAAGCCTGCCTGGCCTATCTTGACAGGCCTGCCTGGCCCTTCTTGGCAGGCCTGCCTGGCCTTCTTGACAGGCCTGCCTGGCCCTTCTTGCAATCTTTTGATATCCACACAAGGACAAGTGTAGTTTGTATGTGTGTTTGTGGGCCAACAGGTTCAATGGTTAGACTGGCATTTGTTGATCAAACCACGTGTGACCAGTGGATGTTGTGTACTAAGTGCAGCTATGCTAACAAGGCTGGAGAAGAGTTCGTTAAGCTGGGGGAGGAGGCGGGAGGGGGAGGTAGTTAGAACTCAAGCAGTTATAGGTAAAGGTGGAAAATATTTAAAAGCTGGCAGGAGTGACAAACATCTTTTGTATTTACACTCAAAGGATAAACTATAATAGTATAGTATAATAGTCACATCCTCCTCAGAAAAAAATTGATTCTAATATCCAAGCGTGCATAACTCAGCACAAGCTCAAAGACACTCACAAGGAACCTTTGTCCCTTGCTAATGAACATGGCAGAGCTCATGTTAAGTTTTAGAGGAGCACTGTCCCATACAAGGCCTAAATGTCTTAGTATTTCAGGCCAAAATTTTATTCAATTTACTCCCCACACATTTTTAGTTGTACTATAAATTTATTATCTGACTAGTTTCACCGTATTGTACCAAGAGGGAATGTCCTCCTGAATGACCCAGATCCTAGAGTGTTAAACATTTAAACTGTGTACACAATACTGCACTATCTGGAGCTGTGTGTGTGTTGACTGATGGCATGATTGCTATTGACAACGACGTTACTTTAGTGTGATTTAGTTGGGCCCTGTGTGTGCGTATAATGTTAACATCAACTGTTATTGATAATCATAATTGATACTGTGACTAAGTCCACATTTTCTTCCTTTCCTCCCACCCTTCCCCCCCACAAACCCCACCCACCCCCAACAACCAACAGAATCCCCCCCCCCCACACACACACACACAAACACCACACACACACACACACCACTCATTCTCTCTCCCTCCACCTTGTGCTATGTGCGCCACACATCACAGTGTTTGAAGTTTTGGTGCCTGCACGTAAGCTTAGCTACTGTCACTCCATTATGCTTGTGTATGAATGTTTTCATTGCTGGATCATCAAAGTCCCTTGCTTGTGTGCATGAGACAGTATCAACAGTTTGTGTTGGTACGATACTTATATTTCTGAATATTTTCTAATATGTATTGGTATAAAGGTTTTGTAAGCTTCCCCCTAGGGGCACTTTATTTAAGTGCATTCCATTATACTGGTCTCCAATGTACATAAGTATGGTAGTACATATATGCGTCAGATGCCCCTAGCGTCCAAGAACAATTACGTGACCGATGCACGTTTAGGCACAATGTGATTATCTTACGACTGGCCTCATTCTGTTCTTGGAATGAAACTAAGAGCAAGTAGCTGGGTTGCACACTGGAAATGAATCATGGTGAGGGGGTTTGAGTGTGTGCTGCCACAACTCCCAGCTATGTAGTCTCTACATTCTACATGTGACCCATTGTGGGTAGTTTGAGGCAAGTGTGTGTGTGTGTGTTTGGTAGTGTTCTCTCATAAAATTTTCTTAATCTTTAAAAGCAGGACTCTTCCTGGCTTCCTAGATCTCCATTCTAGTATGCACATTCAGCCCCTCCCACAGTGCACAACATTCAGCCCCTCCCACAGTGCACAACATTCAGCCCCTCCCACAGCATGCATCAGATGGTGGACCATCAGTTTGTGATTTGCTGTGTGTTTGTGTGTGCCTTCATGTTCTCTCCGCAGACCAAGTTTGATGTGAACAGTGATCTGATGAATGGCAGGGCTGCGCTACATTATGCTGCAGATTACGGTCAGGTGAAGGTAGTCGAGTACCTGTGCTCTCTCAATGCTGATGTCAATGTAAGTATTTTTTACTTCTCTTTGTCACTTCAAAAATAAATAAATAAATATAGTATGCAGGGTTTCATACAGGATTTTTTTCTGGGGGGGGGGGGGGCACACACACATTTGTTTGACCACACCCACGTTTGCTGAAACCACACCCATGTTTGCTGAAACCACACCCATTTGATTAAAAATTGTCTCAGGTCTAGAATTAGTGACATCAATCTTGGAAGACTAATGCGCATTGCAATAAAAGGACCTCAATTAACTGAAGTGAACTTTCACCAAATATTAGATATAACAAACAACAAAATCACAGAATACCATTATAAATTATAACCAAAGGTAGTAAATATTATTAATTTATTTCATGAAATTCTGGGGGGGGGGGGGGGGGGGGGGGAAATCCCAGGGCGCAACCCTGGGATGTATATAAGAGTAATAAAGTTAAACAAATGGTCATGGGTTCGATTCCTGGACAACCAAACATTTTTTATTCTGAATTGTTAAAAAAAAGAAAAGCCAGTGAAAGAGAGAGAATACATCTAAACAGTAACATGTTACACCATCAGTTATAATGTATTTGTTGTAGCAACAGAAAGGGTTAAATTAACAGTTCACCACTACATTTCTTCAAAACATTTTTTTAATCATTGCATGCGTTTGAATGTGTTCAATATTAAACACTAAACATTATATTTTTACTGCTATTTGTTGAGATATGTTGTCTTATTTACCTACTGAAGTTGCTCTGTTTTCCTCCTCCCCCCCCCCCCCCCCCATACACGAACACACAAACTTGTCCCTGACAGCGTCCAGACAAGCACGGAATCACACCTTTGCTCGCTGCCATCTTTGAAGATCATGTAGAATGTGCTAAATTTCTAATACAAAAGGTGAGCAGCACTAACAATAGGCAGTGAACTGGATGGAGATGTAGATTAATGAAGTTGTTCTTGTTGTCACCAGGGAGCTAGCAAGAATGGGAAAGCTCCTGACGGGAATTCTTATATAGATTCAGCGGAAACATCTGAAATGAAGGCCCTGCTGAAATAACTCTGTAAACCTGTCTTTGATGGTGAATATCGTAGTGCATGTTTATACACTTTTCTTTTCTTTTTATGTCCACTGTGTTTACTTTATGGAATTGTTCAAACTATCTGGAGAAGAGTTATAATTTTGGGCTAACGTGCTAATCAGGTACACCGAGTGCTTTTGTTACATTTGGTAAATACAAATGGGGAAGCTCCTGACGGGAATTCTCACTGAGTCAGCAATTGCCACAGAACATCTCTTTTTAAAACTCGTTGTTTATCCATCTTGTGCACTGTTTGGTAACTTCCTTAATCCATAGTGTGTGAGGAATGTTTGGAAAACTTTTAGTGTACAATAACATACTGAACAATTAGAACACATTTATTGAACAATGATAGGTGTACTATTAAAAAAAACAACTCATGGGTGAAGCAAGTACCAGGTGATAGGTTCAAAGTGCATATAGGGAGTTAATCATCACTGTCCTCTGTTTCACTATGCTCTCCCTCCTCCTCCACCTTATCCCAGTCCTTCAATTTAGAACCTTTTGTGAAATCGTCACGTAACACACTCCACATGGGTTGCTGCACTTCACTGCTGGACTTCTAAACACACACACACACATACATACACAGAGAGAGAGTTGTAACACCTGCATAGTAATATTTCTGGAACAATCCCACGGAGCGAGGTGACAATCAAATTAGATCGAATTCACTGACATTACTGATTTATCTGAGCAGATAATACGTAAATTCTGCTTTAAAGTATTGTACTTTACAGCAAGTTTTTACTGACATCTGTTGTAGAAAGTTTAGAATGTCACTAAGATCACAGACAGCAGCAAATTCATTTTTTTTGTCTTGTGAATTGCTGGCCACTCATAATTATAGCTAGTTCTCTGAAATATAAATGATGAAATAAACCTGGACTCGTCAGTACCCTATACAACCTCATTACAACTGCACCTTCAACTTCACACTGTGTCATCGACCACCATTTTACCTTCTTCTGAGAAGCTGGAGGTTTACCAGTGGACTTCTTAAGATGGCCAAGGAAATCTTTCTTGTCCACAGAAGACATGACTATAGGACACACACGCGCACATTAACACAAGCACACACATACACGTGCAATTAACACAAAATCGAACTTCATTGTTATCAGTATGATATGACAATACGATAAAAAATATATGGGTGTAATGAAAAAAAACCAAAAAAAAAAAACCGGTGCAAGACAGCTCCTAGTTGATTGGCTAATTAAATAGTCAAATCAGTCCAAACTCTTCCTCGACTGGACTAAAGGAGTACATAATTAATAGTATTATTCAGTACATATGTAACAATTGAAACCAAAACTTGAGAATGGTCAGCCTCAAATTTCTTTACATACAAAATGGGTTGTTGGGTCGTGAGGTTAGTCTTGACGAAATCTTGCAAGGTTGAGGGTGGGAAAGGAAGAAACCGAATGGCAAGGGAAAGAGTCCGGTGCAGAGCGCCCCCAACATGGGTGGGAAGACAGGTGGGTAAAGTGGGAGAAGTGTTGTTTGAAGTAGAATGAAGCCACAAGGTTCACAGAGAGCTTGACAAGTTGTCTTACAGATTAAGAACAATATTATGACTAACACGCACTACAACATACACATCACACCACACCAGCCGGTCGCACTGTCATGTTTGCATATTTCAGAACCACATGTCATGATTCCAGAACTCACAGAATGCATACACAAACATACCAGTCATGGACTATAAAGCTTGAAAGAAAAAGTAAAGTATCTGGAATTTGTATAAGAGAGCTTTAGCAATGGTTAAATACACACACGTATGGTAAAACCACGCTGATATCACAGTGCAAAGTCAAGTACTGAAATATTCTAAGGGGAATGAAGACTCTAAAAGAAGTGAATGCCCCCTTCCCCCCTTTTAAATCGAGTCAAGTTGGGCTGACTGGCTAACCACATTTGCTGCCAGGCAGAGCTGAATGAATGAATTAGACAAACAGCAAGGACATCATATGTATGAAGCTTTAAATAACATACATTCATAAGAGGAAAACTCTGGCAACTATTTGGAAAACAAAACTTTTTATTGGAGCATGTACTGGTGAGCACTTGTTTGGAGTGAGACACTTAGTATGGGTATGCCAATGCTAGAAACGATAAATACATATCTAAAGTTCAGACATACACAACAGTTTAGAAAAGAGTGAAATATAATATATACAGATTTGTAACCACGCAAGATTAACAGCTTAAAATTACACACTTAGTAGGCACAGTAAAAGTTCACTTGCTCTGTGGTTCAATGTTTCAGGAGGACACTCCCGAGGCTTAGCATTCAAGCTTAGCTGAGTAATTCTGACAAATGATCGCATCTGAGGAACCAACACAACAGCCACAAATGTCAACACAATAAAACACTAAACACTGCTTACTAAACAGAGCATTACTACATATATGTGTAGTACTTATTGCACGAGTCAGAGTACAATGGAGATATTTCAAGAGCACTCATCCCGAGCCAAAGGTGAGTGAAAATACAAGCGTGAGAGTGAAATGTCATCCCCATATTGTACGAGTGCAATAAAATGTTTATCGTGCATTGGGTATTTTTTTACAAAACAGTAAACCGGTTGTGCTGCAAAGCCTCGTCGTTCAGAGGTAACTCCACCATACATCTTATAATACACTAGTCCAGTACTACGTACGGGTGCGTTGGAATGTTCAATATGCAGCATTCAATATAGGAGAATATTGATGCTTGCATGATGCAAAATGCTCAAGGAAAATATATAATGTACAATAAATATATGTTGTATATTATATGACCTTTCCCTCGTTTGGACCCTACATACATTCACAAGCTACTCCTGGTATTGATCTCACTTTTAGTTTTCTTCCTCTCTGACTTGCCAGCTTCCTTGAGTTTGGACTCAATGTCTTTCTGATGTTTGCTGACTGCATTAAACAACTGCACAACTGCATTACAACGGGAAATAAACACACCATTAAGAACAATACAATAGCAAAGTTGGGAAAGGAACATCAGATTGGTAGAAGGGACAGGGAAAAAAAAAAAGAAAAGAAAAAAAGAAAAGAAAAGAAACTTCTTTCCTGACACTTCATGTCCTTGTAGCATGACTTCACTGACAGACCATGACCTTGAAAGTCTGTTCTCACTCGTGTTTTCCAAACCCTCTCACTTATCCTTGCCGCTGCTTCTCCTCCTACCTGCTCTAGTAGCCACTCGCTGCATTGCCCTCTCCACTTCAACCCCAGATGACGACGAAGGCAAGACATGGCAACTGCTTACTATATCCTGCTTCTCAGCAGGGCCACTCCCCCTTTCAGTAGTGACACATGCTCCGGTGCCATTCTTCTTGCTGACTCTGGTGTCATCAATTATTCTCTCTTCTTCCCCTTCTTCGTTATTATAATCATCATCATTATCATCACTGTCCCCCTCACTACTAGATGCACTACACACACACACACACACACACACACACACACACACACACACACACACTAACTCACATAAGCGCACATATGGCCATTGCATGCAGATGCACACACACACCTTCCACGATGAGGT
>WLWD01003104.1_pt1 | contig 21211 bp, 17 predicted proteins | sample 6712731 | NCBI WGS metagenome assembly WLWD01 (sample SAMN12718690, study PRJNA576275) | sponge metagenome | isolation source: marine sponge | host: Mycale hentscheli | place: New Zealand: South Island, Marlborough, Capsize Point | collected 2014-11-01
GCCCAAGTTTTGTCGAGCACGGAGTGTACCATATGCTATGAGAGAGAAAGTTGAAGCTGAATTGAATCATTTGTTAGAAGAAGGGATGTTGGAACGTGTCGAGGTGTCGGATTGGGCGTCACCAATAGTTCCAGTGATCAAGAGTGACAAAAGTGTGCGAATATGTGAAGATTTTCGAGTCACAGTTAATCCAGTATCAAAGCTGGATGCCTACCCAATTCCAAAGGTGGAAGATTTATTTACAAAGCTACAGGGAGGTACATCATTTATGAAAATTGATTTGAGCTATGCATACCAGCAGTTAGTATTGGATTAGGAGTCTAAGAAGTATACAGTGATTAATACACACAAAGGTCTATTCCAGTATACACGGTTGCCATTTGGAATTTCGTCCGCACCGGGAATTTTTCAGCGTGTTCTTGAAAATGTTCTACAAAATATTCCAGGAGTTGTCAATTACTTGGATGACATATTGATATCGAGAAAATCTGAAGAAGAACACCTCCTAGCACTGGAAGAAGTGTTAAAACGTCTAGCAAATTCAGGTCTACGTGTCAAAATGAAGAAGTGCGAATTCATGAAACCATACGTCGATTACTTGGGGCACAGAATTGATGCCGAAGGACTACACCCTTTACCAGACAAAGTTGAGGCAATTCACAATGCTCCATCACCACAGTCCGTACAAGAATTGAAAGCATATTCGGGATTGCATTCATATTATGGCAAGTTTTTACTGAAATTGTCATCCATTTTGTTTCCTCTTTACAGATTACTTCGCAAAGATGTGGCATGGGAATGGTCGGAGGAAGAAGAGAAGGCATTTTCACGCTCAAAGAAGATGTCATCCAACCTGTTGACGCACTACAATCCACAGTTGCCACTGACTCTGGCGTGCGATGCTTCAGCGTATGGCATTATGGCAGTGCTTGCTCATCGAATGTCAGATGGATCGGAGAAACCAATTGGGTATGTCTCACGTACATACATTGACTAAAGCAGAAAAAATTACTCCCAATTCGAGAAAGAAGGTCTCTCATGTGTTTTTGGAATCAAGAAGTTTCTTAACTATGTATTTGGCCGTCATTTTGAATTAGTGTGTTATGGGGATCGAGAGTGGTTATTCCGAAGAATGGACGTGATGCAGTGCTACAGGAGCTACACGATGGACACCCAGGTATGTCCAGAATGAAGTCACTTGCTCGAATGTATGTGTGGTGGCCGGGTATTGATGCAGACATAGAAAAGTCAGTTCGTTTATGTACAGCATGTCAAGAAACAGCATCTTCACCACCACCAGCTCCATTGAATCCGTGGAAATGGCTATCAAGACCATGGTCGAGAATTCATTTGGATTTTGCGGGTCCATTTGAAAACCAGATGATTTTAGTGCTAATTGACAGTCATTCGAAATGAATTGAAGCATTCAAGACAGCAAGTGCAACATCCAAAGCTGTGATTTCGAAACTTTGATTTCTGTTTTCTCAATTTGGAGTACCAGAAACTATGGTCTCTGATAATGGTACATGCTTTACAAGTGAAGAATTTGAAATTTTTCTGAAGAGTAATGGGATCAAACACTGTACATCGGCTCCATACCACCCTGCATCAAATGATCTTGCTGAATGTGCTGTGCAGATCATCCAGCGTGGACTAAGAATGGAGACAGTTGGAGATATCTAGGAACGATTAGCAAAGATACTCTTCAATTATCGAATTACACCGCAGACTACTACGGGCATCTCTCCATCAGAACTTTTGTTGGGGAGGAGGCCGAGATCGAGATTAGATTTACTGAAGCCCAATATTGCAGATCGAGTTGAGAAGAAGCAAAGCCAGCAGAAAGAGCAGCATGATAGCAGAGCAAGATTGCGTGTATTTACAGTTGGACAGAACATCTTTCTGAAGAATTACGGTGCTGGTCGTCGATGGTTGCCTGGAATTGCAATACAAGTTACTGGTCCTGTATCGTACAAAGTGAAGTTACATGATGGAAGATTGAGACGCTGTCATCAGGATCAGCTACGACAAAGAGAAACTGTTGTTGAATCGTCAGAAGTTGAACAGGAGTCTGAATCATGGGAAGCAGTCATTCCTATTCAAATGGAGGATCAGGCAGAAACCACGAATAGTCGCTCAGTGGAAGTGCCACAGTCAGTACCAACAGAAGAGTCTGAAATATCGACTTCACCTGGAGAATCAGCAAGTGGTTTAACATCCAGTCCATCAGATTCCACAAGAGATGAAGTTGCAACTACGAGTACGACTGGAATATCTCAGCATGTATATCCTACCCGAGATCGCAGACCTCCAGACAGGTTCACACTAGATAGTACGTAACTTATCATTTATTTTTGTTATTGCATGGACTCATTCTTTAAGGAAAGAGGAATGTGGTAACTTTGTATTGATTATCATCATACCGGTATTTAATTATTGTGATCACTTATATTACATCCTGCCTGTATCATACACTTCCTGTATAATTACCTATTTAATTAGTTGTGTGTCATTTTTCCAGTCACTCGAGTTGTGTTATTTTCTATTGATTGATGAATTACATTCAAACTTTATGAAAAGTTACTTGCTTACAATTAAGGTGTAGCTAGAGAACCAAGATACAACAATCATAAAGAATTTATTACCAGCAGTTTTATTTGTTGATTTATAGCACACATTTCTTGGAGCTTCTTTAAATTGAATCATCAATTGCAGCTGTTGTGGAAAATGGGTACTTGAAGTCAAAGGCCCTATTTGTGTAAAAGAAAGTCTAACTAGTGAAGATCATATCACACGTAACTTTTTCCAGGTATGAACACATGTGTTTGTATGTAGTTAGTAAGTGACCAAGAAGTTTGGGACGATGATTTGCTATGACAATGAAGAATACTTTAATGATAATTATAACATTATATCATGTAAATCTTATTATTTAATGTCACCTTTCCCTCTGGCTCTTAATTTAACCACTCCCAAATTTTTATTTTTGTCTGCACCACTGATTGACCTTGCATGCCGCCACCTTCTCGTATGCTTCTCTGTTTTATGATCGTGTTTCATAAAAGGGCAGCTTATAATTGGCTAGCAGTTATACACAATAGCAACTTGAATTGAACTCACTAGTTGTAGGGCTTCCTCTAGCCAGCAACATATTGTTAAAATTATTCACTTTAATTCTTAATTCTTAATCCAGGGGTAAATTCTTAGACCAATTTGCAATGTTCCAGGAAATGGCATACATTAGTATATACATACATATTTGACCTATCAAGCATCCCAAAGCTCTAGTCTGCAATTTTGTCAGAAAAAATTAGTTATTTAAGTTGAAGTGACTTGTATGTGTATGGAGTCCTTGAACATTCAAAACCAATACTTCATTTTACTTGGATTCCATCCTCCTGCTGCTATGACCAACAGAATCTGTACATACAATACCGGGACGACTAATCAACTGTGGTTTGGGAAGAAGAATTGTAATGCTTACAAATTAGAAGAGATTGAGCCTAAATTAGCTATGCAGGGAAACAACGTGGAGGTTTCCAAGCTCTAAATAAAAATGTACAGGAGTCGATGGACTTCTTGTTGGTGTAACAACCATATATTACACCTATACCAAACTTGCTGGAAAACTCAAACTGGCACTATAGTTGGGCGAGAGAAGTGAGACTCTCACTAACTGGGTCTCAATTTGAGATTTTGTACTTATTACATGAGTCAGAGTGTGATATGGGGAAATATTTCATGAGCAGGCTAATTTATTTTCAGAGCCACAGGCAGTGAAAATAAAGCCTGAGAGTGAAATATCTTGCCATAACACTTTGACAAGTGTAATAAGTGGTTTAGCTCACATCAGCTAAAGTTGGTTGTAGGGGCTACCCACACCCCCAGCTGACATTTTAGCAGCTTCTCTAACCAGCAGGGTACACAAGAGGGAGGTAGCTGTAAAACCAGTTAATAATTCTCGGTTCTCAAGTCCCCCAACCTTACATACCTTCTCCTCTTACCTAACTTGCTGATAAGGATGTCCGTGCAGGAGTGGCCAGGTAGAGGTGTCAGGCCAGATGCCCCCCCCCCCCCCCCAGGGTAAATTCAAAACGAAAAAAAATAAAAAACCTCAAAATACACCAAAAGCACTATAATATCATGTATTAACATTGCCATAAACAGTTTTGGTTAAAACTCACCGCAAGCAAAGATATAGTACCAAGCTTTTCACTTTCCATTCAAGATTCACTTCCTGCTGTGGGCGGAGCTTCGTTGTGATGCACTTATAGGGATTCAATTGACCTCATGGCCATAGTGGGTACCAATCTGAAGTATGGGAAGGAATTGTATTGTTTTTGGATGCTCCAATACTCAGAAGAAAGGTGTTTCACTATTTCAGTTTCCAACAGAGAGTAAACTAAGGAAGGCATGGACCCTGCAAGTTCAGAGGACAAGAGATAAATGGAAAGATCCTAGCAAATACTCAGCTATATGCTGTGAGCACTTCACTGAGGATTGCTTTGAGTTGACAACAACTACTTCAAAAAAGCTAGGTATAACAATGAAGCCTAGGCTGAAATCCACTGCTGTGCCCACTATTTTTCCAAGACCACCATCATCCACTGTAGCCCCTAAGCGACTTCGTGAATCATCAGCCTTTGAAAAAAGAGAGCGAGCTAGGGTAACTCACTCTTACACTTTGTCCTTCCAATATTAGTATTGGTCTGTTTAGATACTTTCTGAGATTGTATCTACAAGTGCAGATGCTTCTACTAATGGAGATGTAGCAACTGAGCAATCAGTGGACAGAAATGAAGCTGATGATAGGACTGTAAGTTATTGGTTAGGTATATACATTAGTTAACATGTTGTTCCTATAATAACAATAACTGCAGGATGCATTGCGTCTTTCTAAATCTGTGGGTGTTCAAGTTCTTCCTATAAGAAAATGCAAGAATGCCAGTTCAAGTTAAGTAGATGCAGGTAGCTATAATGGCTTTTCTGCACTTTATTTAATGTTTCTATTGTCTATATAGGCACACAGACAGCATTTGATGAGCCTACTAAGTAGCTACTGTGATGCAGGGGTGCAATGTGAGATTGGACCTATTGGCTACCAGAGGTCTTCCACCCCAGACATAGAGCCAATACAGTGTATGAGCATGACAGATGACGAGAGCATCAATATCAACCAAGAAATTTCAGAATCAATATACGAAGACCCCAAACCTAAACTAGTGATTGCTGAGTAAGTAAAACTTATTTATATCCATTTATCCTCTAATAATTTAGGCTTACACAGAGAATCTCCTGACCAAGAGAAGAAATACGTAGTGTTCAAGTCCTGTTTGCTGTCCTTATTCACGACCTGTCCAGTGTGCAACCAGCCATCTGAAGTTGAAACTCATACAGTTGGTACATTTTTGTGTGTCATTCAGTCGTGTGAACATTGCAATTATAATCGCAAATGGGAAAGCCAACCTATACTTAAAAATATTCCTGCCGGCAACCTTCTCCTATCAGCTGCAATTTTATTTGCTGGAGCTCAGCCAACCAAATCACTTCGTATATTTAATTTTCTGTATTGTGCTTCAATTACACCTGGTACCTTCTACAATCATCAAAAATGGTTTTTGCAGCCAACGATATTGAGTGTTTGGAGTGAACAACAGATGAATCTAGTCCGGGTACTTCAAGCATCTGATGAACCCCTTTCACTTGGCGGTGATGGACGTAGTGACAGTCCAGGTCACTGTGCCAAGTATGGAGCGTACACTCTCATGGACCTTGAACATAACGTTATTTTAGATGTGGAATTAGTTCAGGTAAGTGTGTAATGGAATACTACATTAGTGGTGAATTGTGTGGATAAGGGGGAGGGGAGAACAACTAAACTGCACCCTGTCTAGTTATAGTGTATTGTAATGTACGTAGAGTAATGAAGTAGGGTCTAGCTACCACATGGAGATGGAGGGACTTCAAAGAGGAGTACATTTCTTTCATTCATGATCTCTCCATTGGGTTACTGGTGACTGACTGCGGCAAATTGATGCTTGGTTAAGAAATACACAACCAGAAATCAAACACAGATATGATGTCTGGCATGTGGCTAAATGTAAGGCAATAATGTTATCAGTGCATACATAATATCTGAATCTGAAAACTCATGCAGCATTCTGGAAAAAAGTCTCTAAATTGGCAAAGGAGAAAGGTTGTGAAATTGTTGGAGAGTTAATTCTATATCTGCCACAAATATAAAAGCACAAAATTAATATTGAAGTTCTAAGCCAAATCAGGAAACTTGAATCCAGTATGTTCACCAGTTGTACTTAGAAAGGTGTTCCTAATTTTGGTGACGGCACATGATGGCAACACTACTCGAATGTCTTTTCCCAGCCATTTCCAACACCACCTAGTCAGCTGCCGATTAGCCACATGCCTATATTTTCTGCAATAGCAATTATAATAAAATGTTTATTGGTGGTTTAGTTAGCTACATCAAAACATACTCATTAATGGCACCTTCAATAGCATGTTCTCCATAGTGCTGTCTAAAACTGTAGTACGCAGTTTCAAGGACCCATGGATCCAAGCAAACATTTTGAAATCCTGGATGAAGAGTGATGCAACCTACTTCATCAGGAGACTTTATTTACCATTTGTACAATTTTCCTACAGCACACACACTCCATTGCAGTGGGCATTATAATGCAGTTGGTGCATGTGCACCTGTTGCACAATGCACTACCATAACTAGACAGTTTACAGATATTATCACTGCTTTACCAGTTCAGATTGATTAGTCTTGGGGAGTCCTCTACATCAGAATCACTACCTTCATTTTCACTGCTACTAGCACTTGGCTCATACAGGAATGGATGAATCCCTTCAGGGCCACTGTCATTCCCAGACTCAAAAGGAGAAGACTCACAGGATAGCTCTAGCTCTCCAGAAGATTCAGAACTAACCTGGTCTAGAGAACTTTCCAGGTTACTTTCCTCAGTTGACATAGCTATAGCCATGAGGTCAGTTGAATCCCTAGATGTGCATCACAACGAAGCTCCGCCCACAACAGGAAGTGAATCTTGAATGGCTCTTTAGAGTGAAAAGCATGGTACTATATCTTTGTTTGCAGTGAGTTTTGACAAAAATGGTTAAGGGCAATGTTAAAACACTATAGTGCTGTAAGGTGATGGGGAATTCTCCCAGCATCTGCCTTTCACCAATCATGTCACAAGGGAGATTTCCCGAGTGACAGAGACTATAAGGTGTGGGCGGGTGGGTAATGAGAATAAAACAATCGGCCCTCTGCTAGCCAGTTCCTTCTCCTGCCTGCCGATTTTGACTGAACTGGTGACACGTGGCCTTGCTACCACCAATATCCCTAATCGCATGCGCAAAATTGAAAAGTTTGGTGGTTGCTATAACTACAAGGGTAATATGATTGTACAGCTGTGAAATAACAGCTGCCAAGTAAGTGAGTTCTTTCATGGGTCATGTACCTAAAGATATCATTGTGAAGATATCTAGGGTGGAATATATATATATATATAATAATATATTCCACCCTAGATATCTAGTACAGATATCTAGGGTGGAATGGAATATATTATATATATATATATATATTTATTCCACCCTAGATATCTTCACAATGATATCTGTCATGTACCTAAAGATATCATTGTGAAGATATCTAGGGTTGAATAAATATAATATATATATAATAATATATTCCACCCTAGATATCTTCACAATGATATCTTTAGGTACATGACCCATTTCAGCTGTTATTTCATGTGCAAGCTCATTACCCTTGTAGTTATAGCAACCTGGGCAAACTTTTCAATTTTCTTGGTTTTTACAGCTACCTTCCTCAGGTGTACCCTTATTAAAGAGCCCCTACAACCAACTTTACCCTGAGAGTTCCCCTTCCCCTAGTACAAACTACAGTAGCGAAGATATCTAGTGTGAAAAAAAACACTTATTACACTTGTCAGAGTGATATCTAGATATTTCACTCTCAGGCTTTATTTTCACTCGCCTCTGGCTCTGAAAGTAAATTAGCCTGCTCATGAAGTACTAAGTATGTAATTAGTACTAGCTATTATATATAATGTCAAAGTTCAAAGAGGTCAATGTGTGTCCACCCCCCCCCCCCCCCCCCCTCCAGAGTTGCACTTACATGGAAAAGCATTGATTGGACTAATATATATTAAAGTGGTTGTTATAATAGACGGTCTTGTCAAACACTATGCTTAACAAGAAGTGACCTCTACTGAATTTACATGACCTCCTTTTTGGTTGTAGCGCTATATATCTATCAAAGCTGACCTTATACCAATTATTACAGTCAGGTTGAGGAGATATATAATCAATATTTAACTGATTTCATTATGAGAAAAATATTTTGTTGCTTTGATGAGTGATAAGTTTTATTGTGTGCAACTAAAATCTCATTAGCTATTTCACCATTTATTTGAATGAATCATTACAATCATAATATTACCTATATATCTGTCTGGGTCAAACCAGGCAGAAGCTTCATGCGGTAGCCAGTTTGCAATACGTGAAAAGGCTCAGTGAAAATGATTCCTGTGGATGTATTATCGAAGATCGTGGAACCTCGCCGAACATCGTTGAACATCAGTTACTTAGATATAATTGTTTATTTTTATTGTTTTTTTACCATTATGTTAAAGATACATTCTACATTGACTTGAATTTAATTCTGGGCGAAGCTCATATTCACTACTGCTCAGGTTATATACCAGAGCTGGTCCTTCAGTTTTAATTATCCTTGCCTGGGAGTTACGCCCCAGACAATATCTCTACTGGTAGTACTCAAAGAACAAACGGGACAATTAAAGTCAATGTTGTTGTCGTTTTTTTTTTTGGTTTTCATACAGAGTGGCAATTCTAAATGTTTTTGAAGAGCTCACATTCTTGAAGTTTGTTTAAAGAGTGGTAGTTGTTATAGTCATTCTAATACCAAAAATTTGATGTTACACAGAAAAATGATTACCCAATACACAATTTTTTTTTCAAACAGTGTACATTGTGATTAGTTTTATGTGGTAGCAATATAGTGCCTGAAGGGTAACTTTATTTGTCTGGTGTGGTTTAAAGCATTAAGATTAGTGAGCAAAAGTAATTAAGACAATATTAGGAATCCATCTGCTTCAGCAGAAATATAGATTGTCTAGAACCACCACTAATGTGCTATCCTGCCACAACCAAGATGTCCTGATTCGAAGTGGGTATTATAAATTAGTCAGTGTTGGTTGGTAGGACATTACCCGTAGCTAATAGTGTTTGGCACCAGTCCCAACAAATAAAACTGGTAAGGCTTTGTGGTTTCAGTGCTGATTACAAAGCCAGAAAGTTGCAGGAAACTTAGGTTTAGTTCGAGTGGTGAAGGATACATTGCACAGCTAGCAGTGAAAATGAAGTTAGTAGTAGTTCTTCTTATTCTTGCCGCCATATCTACTCCGGGAAATCTTATGTCAATGGAGTTTGGGTTTGGATTCGGTATGGAGAATGGCATCGAGAAATCAACATGCTCTGCTAAATTCAAAGTGACTTATAAAAAGCAGTGAGTCATTTGTGTTGTGTATATAATTATGGTGATCTATAAAATAGCAAAATTATAATCAAATAGATAGGTATAAAAAGCATAGGAAAGAACTGCATAGAAGTTAACATTTTCATAGCAGGAATAACACCCTCTGAAGTAAATAAGAAAAAAAGACAAAAAGAAAGAAGCTAAATGCAGGAACGTTTTTAGAGAGATTAGCTAAGTAATGCAGGGTATTTAGCATCTCAGTTATGTCAACATGGAAGAATTTAACAAATAGAGTTGGAAATTTGTCATTAAAACCTCAATTATGACTCTAGCTTGCTATTGCTTTTTTCTTATTTTGTTCGGAGGATGTTAATATTTATCAAGTTATAAATTTTATTAGTTTTGATTCAAGCATATCTACATCATTAAAATTCCAAATTATTTTCAAATACAATTCAATTTTAAACTTCTAGCTTTATAGGCTTAATCCAGACAAGCTATTATGAGTATAACACATGAAAATTAGAAAAATAGCATTGTTGAACGAATTAATTTGAGGCAATGATCACTATTTTTATACCTACATTAAATAATGCAGTGCTGGTTAAGCATAAACGATATACATAGAGCCCTGTCTAATTCGTGGTGATACTATACATCTTAGTACAAAGATGTCAGCAATGATATGATAACATGAAGAGGTACTACAGATGTATAACTAAGAGAATAAGCTAGAACATACAGTTAAAATGTACATACTTATATAAATATTCTTATTAGAGAAACTTGTGGATATATATACTGGGGTGGATCCAGCGCTAGCGACAGGAAGGACCTAAATATATTTAGGTCAAAACTCACGATATAATAAAACTGTTAATGATTGATTGTATATGATTTAAATATCAATATTGATGCAGGAAGCGTATAAGTTAGCATGCAGTGTCCCATAGACTGTATAATCCCTTATTGGTACATTCATCCTTATGAAAATTTTTACAAAAACTTGATTGGGAGGGGAATGGGGGCTCTCGGCTCCCCCCCTCCCCCACCCCCCTCCCCCCATGGATCCTCCCCTGATATAATATTCATGAACTCATTGTATCACTCAGTTGTTTCCTTTCTTTGGCTTTCAATAATAAAATTAATATTACCTAATCAAAACTTAGATTTGTTCACCGTATTTATTATGTAATTGATATGTTTATTTGTGCATTCGTTTTCTATCAAAATAAGGCGCTGTTAAAAAAATTGGAAATTCTAATCTCTTTAATATATGATATTGTTTCCTCTACACCTGCTCAGGAATTACAAGTTTTTATGACTGTGTTGTTTGAACTTTCCTTAGTGTATTAATAGATGGCGTCAAAAGCACCATGAACCAAACGGACACCATATCCACTAGAGATTGCTGTGAAGGCTACATTTATCGCAACGGAGACTGCTTCCCAATAAACCCGGAGCATCCCTGCTATAACCTCACATGCCAAGAGCATGACGCAGAATGCGTGGTTGTGAAGAGGTGTGGTCACAATGTGGCCATATTCATGAAGGACGATGAGATAGTGAGGGATTGCCATCCACCTGGATATTTGAACTTGCTCGCCTGTGTAGATAAATGCCCTCTCGATGTGTGTAATCCTTCCCTTTGTCCCAAGCTGGCCCACTCTGAAGTGGTGTGCGATGTGATTCGTGGTTGTCCCTGCAAGCCTTTGTGGCGCCGCAAACGAGATCAGGCAGTTATGGATTGCACCACAGGAGAAGTCCAGAAGCCTTGCAATTAAATAATTCAAAAGAGTTATGTGGTCTCCATAATATGTACATGTTACTGTTCATTCAATTGTGTGTGCCTAATGCTTCAACAACTATTTTATTTTTGTTTCCTTTTGTATTCAATGTATCATAAGTGTCAATTTCCGCCATGCCAAACTTATTAAAGCAAGAATTGTTATAGTAAAATTGTAATCCAACATACACATTTTATCGTCACGCTTCTAATGTAGTAAACACTGCACTTTACACTTAGGAAACAGCTACATTGCATTAAGAAATTAGCTATACTCCTTTTCCTGTCAACTCTTCCCTTGTTCGACCACATCCTCCATGAGATCATCTAGTAGCTGTGACGCATGTTGAATGTTCTTGTTGCTTCGCTTTACAAAAATAATGGTTGTTAAATTACTTTATTCTAACTTCCAGTAACTTATTATTCAATTGTGCTAAATGCGTGTAACCATTGCTATGTTAGAACAATCTGCTATTTTTTTTATCCATAATACTTGCATTAAAAATTATTGAAACATACTAATAACATTACTAAAAAAAAAAAAAAAAAAGAAATGAAAGAGTGCAGATGCCCACATGGCTATATTATAAACAGCCATTCAGATTCCTCAAAATTTGTATCAAGCTTTAATGGGCACAGAAGTGAACCAATTCCAGCTTTTTAAACTGTTGCAATCTTGAACTGCCTTAGATATAATAAAAGAAGTAAATTTTAGAGCAAAAAGTTTAATGAAAGGCTGAGAACAATAAGTCGTGAGTATTACAGACTTAGCTAGATCGACTTCGTATTTAGATAGCTAGCTATGTCACACTAGTCTTTGTTGAGCATGAGCTAGCTACTTTGTTGGGCTGCAGCTCAGCTAGAAACCTTAGGACACACTCGTGTTCGCTCCAAGCACTAGCCCATAACTCACGCCTGTTAATTACTTTAGTAGCAATAGACACGCTTAAAAGCTTCATGAAAAAATACGTGGAGGGCGTATTATATTTGAAGCGACGCTGTATCAGACATCAAGGAGGCGCTATTGTTTTATGATCCTGACCTATAAAATGTCCTAATTCAGTATGAATAAGGACTGCTTAGGTAATTGTATTACAACTTCCGTTATTTTCTAATAGTAATTTTTTTTGTATAGTTGTATTTTGACTATTGGCTAAAATTAATGAATGCTCAAAAAATTATATATTAATAGTCCTTTCTATTTTTTCTAGCTGCAGAAGATTCACTTCAATGCAGTTTTAGTTTCTCAGATGTACTAAGTTTATTTGAGCAAAATTTATCAAAGGTAACTAATTATAGTGCATAGCTAATTATTAATAATCTTACAATAATTGTCAGCTTATTATTGCCAAATTTATACTTCAGTGTAGCTAGTAGCTATTGATCATAAACAATAATCTTTTTTTTTTTTTTTGGTAGTACTTTGATTTTATAATATCCAAGGCAATTCTTGTTAGCTAGCTATATAGAAAAGTAAATAAACCTAGCTCCGCATTTAAGTATCGTAAGAGAAGCTCCTCATCTATCTTTGGGATAGCCACATCTTGTGCTTACTGATATATATAGGAGTAATATCTCATGGCTGTAGACAAGGGGGGGGGGGGCTAAAGCCCCCACTAATATTACGACGAAAGTGAATATTGGTGGACCAAATTAATAATTAATATTGCGCCTTTGAATCGTTTAATTTCTTTTGTAGCTGTAATCATTGTGCATACCAGACAATAGTTATTATTAGTTGCAAAATAAAACAACATAAGTTGAGTAGCTAGTGGTGTTGGTTCCATCTTCCATGCCATTTCTAACAGCATTTGTGACGACCACCACTAATGTAGATGTCATCCACTATTACATCTCTACCCACTTCGATACCAACACCTGAAATTTATCTAGCAAACAACCTCCTACCTCACTATCCTTCCCAAATTAAAGGTGGTCATACACTAATGCCTTAGAATTTTATCTAAACTTGTATAATATTTTGTAATACGGAAAAACTTAACTGATTGAATTACAAGTATTGGCGAAGACCACTCTACTACACTTGAAAAAAACGTTGTCAAGAAACCTCCAAAATAAATTGTTAGAGTGATCTTTGTACAAATAGATTTTACTTATCAATCTAGTTCAAGTATAGAAATACTTGCAAAAATATGATTTTAATATGTGTGGGTGCATGTGTTACCAACTTAAAAAAAATGCTCATTTTTTATTCCTTAAGGTCAGCAGTAGTAACACTGAACGAAAATATGAAGCAGCTTCTATTTGTGAAGATGATAAGACCTTCTCTATACCGTCAAGTTTACTAGAAATGGTATAATGTTTATTTTATTAATTAAAATGTTGTAGGCACAAGAACTAAGTTTGATACTTCAGAATAATGCCTGAAATTTAATCTACATAACCTGTTGACACAATCTCTACTATGTTTTTTTTTTGTTTTGGATTAAAGCAAAAAAATAATAACGGGTATAATAGAGTGTACAATACTGCAATGGACGTAGTCACATTTAATGTAAAGGAATCACTAATTTATGATACTGTAGCAATTCAATGATAGCTAAGAGTAAAAGTTTAACAGGATTATAGTAGAGCTTCCACTAAAAACATTTTGAGACCAGTCGTTTCAGTTTATAAATCAGAGGTTGGTTGCTTTAAGAGGTGACAAGCTAGACAAATGGAATGTCTGCTGTATAGAGGTGATTCCTCATGATAGGGTTCACTATCAGAGGTTCCACTGTAAGATGTTTATATTATATATTGTGTGAACTATTAATACTGTTATGTTAATGTGTGAACCGATGGCTTGACTATGTGGAGTGAGTGGTGTGTTTGATGTGCCAGTCATATGGTGTGATGAAGCCAGGGGTCACTGGGTCACTTCACTACCAACTAAATTGTTACTTGTTAAGTTTATATTCTCCAATGACATGACTTCATTTCCCCTGAAATTAATAGTGGAAAATTTTATTTCAGTTATAACTGGAAAAAGCATAACAATGCATTTACAGTTTGTAGTATTATTATGTAATGTTGTTTCAGACCTCATATTGCAAGTCCTCCAATACAATTGATACAGCTACAGTATCCCGTGATGAAACATCCACAGTGTCAAACTTATGGAACACAACAATGTCTGACAAAGGTGACATGACAACCAGGTCTATTGCTAGATTGGCTTCAACATCTGTTGCCAACAGTGACTCTTCCACGAGTAAAACTGGGACAGGATTCGAGATGCCAACTAATTCAGCATACTTTGACAGCCTCGATGAAGTAAGATATTGCTCCTATTTCAGAACTAAAAGTGACGCTTAAATTACTTTATTAATGACATGCTTAAACAATTTTTTTTTACTTAAACAATCATATTTGCTAAAGTGTATTTTAATCCTAATGAGATAATTAGTTTGTTCATGTATAATTGGTGCAAATATGCTTATAAATTTATTGTTTCAATGAACTCTAATTGTAGGAATCTGATGCTGTATACTGCTGGATTCCAAAAAGTGACAGAGGATTTCAAACACATGACGTGAACGAAGACACCGCACATTCTGATACATGCAGCAGCTTCTCTCAGCCAGCATCAGTGACTAAACGAAGTAGTCCCTACAGCAGTTCGGTAAACATAAATGAAAGTAAAGATCACAATACACAAGTTTCAGTGATCAAATGTGAAGGTGAAATAAAATGCTGTATTAATAGCGGCCCAGTGATCGCAACAGAATCTGAAGGGGAGGAGTTTCTGGCTCATGAAACTGACCTTGTTGCTAATACCGATGTCCTAAACAGTTCCTTATTCCTGGACACTATCATTTACAATTCAAATACAATTGAAAAAAATCATTTACAAAATCAACATATCCCGTGCTTGCCAACTCATCTAACACAATGTTGTAGTCCAGTTCTGTCGTGTAAGAAATCCAGTCAATTGCTCAATTTCGAGCAACCCAAAGGACAGCTACATAAAACCAGGTTGATGGAACAAAACTTGGAATTACTGCCGTCCATACATGAAGGGGATCCTGTTGATAACCAGTTACCTTGTACATGCATGGAGCCTGCTCCTGAAAGCATTAGTTTTTCAGACAACTCAAGACCAGCAAGTAGAGCTGGTCTTAGAAGACACAGAAGAGACTCTTCAAAATCTACTGGCATAAACACCATGAGCTACAAAACAAATTCTAGCATATTTCAACATCAGCAAAGATGCCAAGATGCACAGAGTGTCCTCACTAATGGCACTGAGAATTCTACCACAGTTGATAGTTCACATAGTTTCCTGAGGAGAAGTAGTGGAACAACTAGTAGCAGTTCAGAGGTCAGCAGTTCAGTAATATGCACGTGCCACTTGGGAAAGACAGACAGTCAGTGGTCGGTATCTGAGAGTGCATTAACTGGAAAACTGAGCTCTTCTGGATTTTCTGGACCTGGATTTGGTGTGAACAGCTATGACTGCTTAAGCTCCATTTCACAAATCCAGCATCGCCGGCACACCTTCAGTGACAGGTCGTCACACTGCAGTTCCACAGGAAACCTGACTTCCAATTCCTCATCCAGTCTGAAAGAAGTGAGAGGATCAGGGCAAGTACCCTGGAGCCCAATTGGATCCATTTTTACTTCAAATCTGTCCAATAAATACAAGCTTGCTTGCATTCCTGAGACAGAATCTAGTTACATGTCCCCACTTCAACGTCAGCATAGTAATGGAATACCAGACTTCAGCAGACCAAAAAAGCTAACCAGTTCTAATTCAGCAGATCCTAAAGACATGTTTCTAAACGCACATCAATCAATCTCTGCTTTGCCTGATAATCCCATTGATGTATCACAGATTATGGCCCAAGTCACAGCGAGATTTACTAAGCTAGAGTTGGTGAAACCTTCATTTAATCGTTACAAAAATAAAGTTTGCACCAAGAGTAAGTCATTCAGTGGTATTACAGTAAGATACAATGAAATTCCACGCGACTCTCATATTGCAAGTAAGCAAAACAAAAGAAGCTTTACTTGTAAAGAATCTGAAAATGTATTTTTAAACAACGGGGCCCACAAAACTAGTGTAGCTTCACTGTGTAATATAGGGGAAAAAATTCCTGCTTCATCATCTTGTATTTTAACTCAAGAAAAATCTGTTGAGCAACATTGCAGTACCAATGCTAATATGAAAGAAAGCAACATCTTACCTACTGGGTCTAGTTCTTCACTAACTGAGTGTAATACTAAGGATTCTGTTGCACATGACGTCTCTGATGAAGTCAAGTCTCAGCAAAACTCACGATCTTCAAGTCTCCCTTTTCCAGAGGCAAATAAAGGCACTATATCCTATCATATGACTACATGTGAAATAGGAACTCAGACTGCTTTATTCTACGACATAAATTCAATGCTTTTGTCAAATACAATATCAGTTTATGATGAAGATGCCTGTAAGACTTCTAAACAGCCCCTTAAGGTTTGTTATCCATCTCTACTCAGGTGCACTGGTCATACTGTATCCGACAATGATGAGAAACTTGTTCCATACCAAAGCTACAGAACAGCACGGGAACAATTGAAGACCAAACAAAGAGTACCATTCTTATTGTGTGGGCCTCTTTCAAAATCTCCCATGATTTTGAATGCTTACAGTCACATTGACATTTTCAAAACCAAAATTATAAATCAGGCGTCTCTGTTTCATGATGGTCACTTATTGAAAGATAGTGCAAAATATCATGATGAATTTATAACCAATCAAGCCAAAGAAATTACAGATGGCTTATCTACATGTAGCAATGCTTCCTTACCAATACCTACTTTGAATTGTGTGACCTCAAATGACAAACGAGAAGAACCACATGACATAATAGAGAAAGCGAAAAGCTCATTAGAATGCAGCCAAGGAAGTGATCGTAAAAGTGTAACTATGGTTGAACCATCACAGGCTAGCCCACAAACGGTTCATTATGGTGCCAGTAAGCAAATAAGTGCTTCATCACTCCATACAAAGGAGAATTCAAGTGTTGTCCCTGAAACAGAATCAACCACAATAAGTGATTCTACAATTCATGCACCTAAACGAAAGAGAAAGTCTATAGAAACGAACAAATTGAAGGTAACACAAACAAAATGATCAGGCAGTACTTAGTTCTTTTCATTGAATAATGTGTGCTAGAATAATCTATAGCTTTATGTGGAGATAACTGTAGTATTGTGTCTAAACAGAATGTATTAAAATCTTAATTTTATTCACAGATTGACGCCCATCATAAAGATCATGTTGGAGTTTTAAGAAAAAAATTAAAGACTATATTTTGTTGCTGTAATTAGCAAGCATAATTATATACTATTAATTCATTAAATATTTGTTGTAAAAGGAGTAAAACTATGGCCCATTATAACTCGATAGGTTAGAGGAGCAATGAACGCATGATCTGATCCAAGTGGTTATATTTCACATTGTGCTATCTTCCAGTGTCAACATTGTTTCAACATCTTGTATCATACTTAACATTCAAAGTATTTTGGTTTAGAAAACTACATAAGACTAAATTGCAGTTTTAAAAGTAAATTTTACAAGGTATGTTGCTGAATATCTAAAATTAATACTAAAAGTCAATCAGTTTAGGTGAACTAACAGTGTCCTTAAAATGTTCAAAATTAGAATATTATCATAGTAATTGTAAAGATGGCAAGAATGTTGCTTAGTCTCATGATGTAGACCAAAATTCAATAATATTTTATTTGATGCTATAGAAGAGATAACAAGAAGTGACCAGTCGCTTAAATCAAATAACCAAAACTACAATACTGTTATCTGTTTGGACACCAATAGAGTAAACAGGATATGAATTAGCTTTTTTTTTTTGTTAAACTAAACTACAATCTTATTTTTTGTTTCTTTTTAGTTTTGTATGGTTCTAAAACTATCATTGATTTTAGTTTTTGTTTCAATATATTGCAAATCTCAATTTTTAGGTTTAGCTAACACTTTTCTTTAGAAAAAATAGCATAGAAAGCAGTGATTAAACAAGAAGGTAGTATATAAAAAAGCGCAGCTGGGGATATATTTTGCGACAAGTGACAAATGGCAGCTGCTAGATTTTGTCATCAACTTCCTGGAGACCATTTTAGAATGCAATACAGCAACTTAGCGCATAAAAAAACAACTGGGAAAAGAAAGAAATAAGGCATAAGGCATGAGCACCATGACATGGGGGAAAAAACGGAACAAATATGTGTGCTATATCTAAAAAGAGAAAGAATAAGTATCCCATTTGCCATTGACACAGCTGAATTCAACTGCACAAGATACACAGTGTACCATCGGAGTAGTGCTAGATACTATCCTGAGCGGTCACCTTCAATCAAAAAGTACTTCAACACACTGGGCACTGATAGGAACTAGACTTAATCATTCTACTATCACTTGCTATCATTTGCAACAATGATTATATATAGCTGTTTTTATATAGGGTCTCGTTTTAAAGATGGTGTGGATAGAATTGAAAGAACAGTGAGCTATTCTGGAGGGTTCTTTTCGCGAGGCTCGAAGGATCTAGAGGTCAATACTCGGACCTCTGAAAAGAGTTCAGAATGATAAAGGAGGCCACAGATTTGTGTAGAGAATAGCAGTGAAATATTATTAGTGCGACCTCTATAGCAAATTAAGCTCATAATAGTCCATAACCAGTGTTCCTTAGGAAAAAAGCTGGCTTGCACTAAATGAGGTCCTAAATAGTAGACTACTGGAGTTAACTCCTGGATGGAATTGTGTGAGGTTAAGTTTGGTGCTAGAACAAATTATTCCTGTCTTACGACTAGTATACTGAATCATTAAGTTTTTGATTTTAAACAATTCACTTCTCTATCAACCAAAAGTATATCTTTCACTTTTAATTTAAGTGGCTCCTGCAATTCCACTTATCACAAGATCACAATAAATACTGCCTTTAAATTACAGTGGAACTCAGATTTACATTTGTAGATAATAATATCTGAAGTAAATACTTGATAGCTGGCTAGTTAGCTGTTTGTCAGGAATATTTACTCCAATTATTATAAACAATTATTTAGCCACAGCATAATTGTGATATAAAAATGATTTATGCATTAATTCAGCTTAAATGATGAAGTTCACTACAAAACTAATTATCCACTAGCTATGCCATAAAATGGCGAAGTAAGCTACAAAAAAGTCATGTATAAAAAAATGGCTATAACGCACAGAGTTAAGCAAAATAATACTAATATTTGAAGTTCTTCTCCTTCATTTCTATCTCATAATCAGTAACTGTAAAAAAAAGTATATCATTTTATGGAATAATTTGTCGTTATTTTAACCAAATGCAATACACAATACAAAACACTAGAGACTTAAGAATACCACCACATTTACCTCTGCTCCTTTGTTTTGGTGAGGTGCAGCAGTAAAAACAAACAACTCCTATGATAATACAAGTAGCGAGAATGAGGAAACACATTGCTACAGCGAGAGCCAGTTCTACTGTTAAAGTGAAGCTCACTGCTAAAGTACACATATACATAGAAAACTAAAGTTTAACCTTAAGCTACATTAAAAAAAAAAAAGAAAAAAGAAAAAAAAAGGAACATTGACTAGCTAATTAATTAAACACATACAGTATCATCGTCTCAATAAATATTTTGTATGAGTAATTAAATAAGGAAGTGAACTCTTAGGAGCTACACCCCTTTATTGGCAGAACATTATAGTTTCTCACTGAGTTTTTCTTCAATTTCAACTGATGGCATGCATATATTGAAGTGTAGCTATTTCCCTTTTAACAGCCGGCTAAAATTGAGTTTACTCACGAACTCTATAATCTTTGACTAGCCTACATAGCTTGCTAAGAAACTGACAAAGTAAGCAAAAGTTCTAGCAATTAGGTCAGCCCAAAGAATAGCCTGGTTTTTGCTGATGCCCAATAATGATTAAATTCATTACACAGGCATTAGGCTAGAATGTCTCACTTTCATTTGAGCCAAAGCATATGAATAATTCATTATCTGTGCTGTTTGGTAAAGTGTCATCAGTAACTACTACGTGAATACATGGGTCAATAAAAGTGGGAAAAATGAGGACTGAAGTAAGTAAACCTACTGGTAGAGATACCACAATAGATAGTACATCAAGCGCCACTGTGTGGCAGGATACCTGCTAGTATTTCCCTATAATAGCTACAAGCCCCACTGTGTGGCAGGATACCTGCTAGTATTCCCTATAATAGCTACAAGCGCCACTGTGTGGCACGATACCTGCTAGTATTTCCCTATAATAGCTACAAGCGCCACTGTGTGGCAGGATACCTGCTAGTATTCCCTATAATAGCTACAAGCGCCACTGTGTGGCACGATACCTGCTAGTATTTCCCTATAATAGCTACAAGCGCCACTGTGTGGCAGGATACCTGCTAGTATTCCCTATAATAGCTACAAGCGCCACTGTGTGGCACGATACCTGCTAGTATTTCCCTATAATAGCTACAAGCGCCACTGTGTGGCAGGATACCTGCTAGTATTCCCTATAATAGCTACAAGCGCCACTGTGTGGCACGATACCTGCTAGTATTTCCCTATAATAGCTACAAGCGCCACTGTGTGGCATGATACCCTGGTATTATTCCCTATAATAGCTACAAGTGCCACTGTGGTGGGCAGGATACCTGCTATATTCCCTATAATAGTACAAGCGCAACTGTGTGGCAGGATACCTGCTAGTAATTTCCCTATAATAGCTAACAAGCGCCACTGTGTGGCAGGATACCTGCTAGTATTCCCTATAATAGCTAACAAGCCCACTGTGTGGCAGATACCGCTAGTATTTCCTTAATAGCTACAAGCCCCACTGTGTGGCAGGATACCTGCTATAT
>WLWD01004752.1_pt1 | contig 21182 bp, 25 predicted proteins | sample 6712731 | NCBI WGS metagenome assembly WLWD01 (sample SAMN12718690, study PRJNA576275) | sponge metagenome | isolation source: marine sponge | host: Mycale hentscheli | place: New Zealand: South Island, Marlborough, Capsize Point | collected 2014-11-01
TTTGATTTCTGGACCGGAATCAACATCATCTTTTAATCTCTTACATTCCCTTTGTATACAACACTGAATTAATGTATATTTTCCACCAAATTTGGCATATCCAAACAATAACGACACTGTCCACAGTCTTCAATTATGCATCCATCACACTCCCACATCTTCTTCGTTTGCGACCTACAAAAACCAGTTATTATTTTATACCTTTATATTACCTGTTTGAGATTTAAAAAAATTGAGTCTTCAACTAATGGGAGTGGCCTAGTAATCTGTGATATATTTCACATTGTAAATTTAAAAACCTGGTGTTGCTCTGAGAGATTTTTCCCTCTTCTTAAAAAGTAACAATAATGTTTATGGAATTTATACATATTCAGAATATTATTATTGTTTAGAAAATTCTTACTTTTATTGCTGCTGGTGTCCACATAATACAGATATACATCACCACCCGTTTGGGTTTTATTGGAGGCAAACTGATTGTAGACACCTTCTTGCCATGCTGAAAGTATGTCACCACTTGGTGCAGTCAACTCTGTATTTTCATTGCCAACATGCTCAGCTGGACTGGCCATTGTCGTTTGTCCTTGGGGAACCCTTAACCTAGTGGCGGAGTAAAATACACAGTGCCGTAATGGGCATGCGCGTGGCCTGGCGGTCTGGTGGTCTGGTCTGAATTTTTAGCCATATCCTGTTTTTTTTTTTATATTTTTTTTTAAGATAGTCCATAACCCACCCCCCCCCCCCCCCCCCCCCCCCACCCCGCCCTATCTCGCCTTCCTCTAAAACTAACGCTCCTCCTATTACCCTATCTTACTTAGCCTGCAAGCGAAGTGTTGGAGGACTATGGATTACGGATTGGTAGACTGTGATGCGGGAATGCCTCGTCCACTTCTTGCAACTACTGTTTCGCTCCTGTCTCTGTTCATAACAGCCTTCTGCTCGAGAACTGATAATAAAATTTTGAACTTTACTAGGACGCCAACTAGAATTACTTGCTGCGGTGTTTCATCCGTTACTTTGAATTATTTTAATGGTAATCGTACACACATGAACGATACAGAACTCAAGAAAGTGGGGATTCTTTCATATTCACACGGTGTCTGTGAATATGCGAATATCAGCATACTGGTATGTGACGGGAACACTATTATTGCAATGTGCAATGCTGAAATTCCATCTCATCCTGACCCATCTGAATCCAGGAATTTAACTGTTTGCCCATATCCTACTGTTGATGACTCCACTGCTGACGCCATTACACTACTTTCATCCCTCACCCCTACTCAAGGTTTAATTACCACCACTCCTGAAAGTACACCTTCATCTACCAGTACAACAACCGGAACAGGTAAGTACAAATTGTGGATGTTTTGTGGGTCAAATGGAATCTGACCATTTAATTTAAAGGTGGACCTGTCAAAATTGTAATATTTATGTACGAAACTGTTTAGTTTTTGCCCCATCGGTTGTGTAATAAAGTGACATTAGCATTTTTGCATTAGTTTGAAGCCGTGAATGTGCATACATACACTCAATCCCCTCTTATCCGGGCACTGAGGATCCCAGCATTCCAATACTCAGGAAAAGGCACAGTTTTCTCCAACTACACATTTGAGATGACCCTTTCAAGAGGCTTCGTGTTTTGTTATCGTTGTTGTTTTCAAGCCTCCTGCAATTAGCTATGATCTTCCCATTAGTGCAGTCGGCAGTAATTTGCAGAGTGGCTAACTAGTGCCTGGTATAGAGGCATGCCCACAGTAGAGGTGTCCAGACAAGAGGTGATTGAGTGTATACGTAACTTAGCCAGTGAAGGAAACCTCAAATTTCAAAATGACATCTCACACATTTTTTGGCATGATATTATTTTTAATTTTGTGACCCTGCTCTACTTTATTGTCTAATACGTGCTCTCTAAATCGGATAAATATTAATGTATGCAGAATTTTTCTCTTTGTTCATTCTTGTGGTGGTCGCACTCATAGCCATTTAGTAAGTTTCATTTAATGCAATAGCAGCTTTTTAGTATGTATTTAAATTCATGCATGTATGTAGTAATAAAAATATTAATAATAATAATAATAATAATAACAATTAGAGTTGTACCGATAGAAGATTTTACCGATATGCCGATAACCGGTATTGTATCTAGAATCGAGGCCGACAGATAGATATATTCATTGAATTTTGAACATTTTATTTTTACATAATTAGAAGTACAATGGTACTAGTCTAGAGTCTTCAGTGTCAGGAACAAAGTAGTGCCAAATTGGTGACCTCTTTTAGACATCGTGTCTTTACGCCGTCTAAGAGCAAGTAGAACTCACCTGTTCAGTGTCGTAGTGGCGCGTACGAAATTTTTTCTATCGGTTAATTATATCGGTGCGGCGGGTAGTGTTGATACCGATATCGAAAAAGTAGGCCGATAAACGATAGACTGATAGATTATCGGTGCAACTCTAATAACAATAGTAGTAACAATAACTAAAATAATTATTACTACTGCTACAGATGGTTATTCATCGTATTCATTTCTGTATGCAGCCATTGTAACTCCACATTAATTGACGGAAATCTAAGCTTACAGTGGAAACTTTATTAATATTACATTTCGTCAATGTTTAGTCTTTATTAATGCACACACACACAAACAATATTAGAGCTGTGTGGAGACTAGTTTGAATTATATGTAAACTACAGGCAAGAAGTAAATGGCCAAACCTCAATAATTATTAGATCTAAACACTGGAATACATGAACCCGAAGTTGAAGGGCTAATAATTGAAAGGAAATAACCAAATGTCTATAATTTAACTCTAGCAACTTTACCAACTGACATAGTTAGATGCTTGTGCAAAAATGTCCTAATGTTCCATGGACATACATAATGAGCTCATGATAGAGCTACTTCTGAGAGTATCCTGCATCATCGTTATTATTTCTATTATTTTATATGTAGATTAATATATAATACTGGACCAGTAGAAAACGTGCCCATTTACACAGTACCAATTGGACAGAATAAAACCATTCTTCTGCTATTGGCCAATAATTCTCTCATGTCAACTTTCCTTTACCAAGGATCCAATTGATTCTTATAAAAATGTTCACTTTTTTTTATGAATGACTAGTTTTGAGGTTATTTGTGTGACAGGCAAAATGTTATATATATATATATATATTTTCAGTTTGTATACAGATCACAATTTTATACATGAACTATTGGTCGTGTAGCTAAGTACAATAGACAGAGTGATACTTGTAGTGCTAGTGATAGGCATAACCAGCATATTACTTGCTGGCATAAAGTAGTTATTCACACTTGCAAGTTATCAACGTTCCAATGTAAAAAAAAAAAAAAAGAAGCCAAAACAGGTTGCTCGAATAATGAAGAAAACTGCGAAGGCCAATACATTTCTGGAGCCAACTCTCGGTGATATCATAAGCTAGCTGCTTTCAATGTCCAATTGGATATCCGTAATCTTCTTCCAAAATAATTAAACAAATTTATGAGGGCAAGTTTGCACCATGGCTGACATATGCTTGTTGTACAATAACCAATCCTTGAAATCATACAAAAAAAAGTATAGCTAATCCAGATAATACTCATACGCCCACCCACTCAACAGTCATACCATTAAGTGGGCTTATAAAATCAACCTTTGAGAAGTTATTGTGTGTACTGTCTCTCCAAGTCCATTCTGCCACATTTATGTCCCAGTTATTGTCCATATTGCCATACAACAGTGCATGATACATAATTCATTTGATACAGTGGAATATCAAGAGTCTGTTGGCTATATTTACACGAGTGCCACACAAGAGTATAAATACGGTCAATCAGACGAATGGTATTCTGCGGTATCCAATGAATAATCATCATAGTAACAAGTTTCCGGTACATAAACACTTCTGTAATCTGGGAGGACATAAAAACCAAATGTGATAATGCTGCACACAGGTCATTTCCTATGTGGCAACAGGTATTAGGCCCAGTTCAGTACATCTATTGGTAGCAATTCAACTTCATATACTGACTACCATACCTTCCACTTTTATTAAAGCTGGCCACATACAAATTACTTAATCACAACCACATAATGAGTATTAGCTATGCACCGTGTATAGTAAAAGCTGAACACAGCTAGTACTACAGCATGTTCCGTCCTGGTGTGATGGTATGAATAATTCCCCCCCCCCCCCCCCTTAGTTCCCTTCAAGGCAGCCTAAAGTTTCAACACTGCAACAACAACAACAAAACAAAAAACAAAAAAACAAAAGAGGCTGATTTGATGTTACAAGCACAAGGTGTGTGGGCTGCCTTGAATCAAGTAGCTACAGTGATATTGCCTAATATAATTGCTTACTTAGCATTTTACATCTTGCCTTGAAACCAATGTCACTATAATGTTGGGAGAAGGACAGAGAAAGCTGCTCACTTTGCATGAAAGCTTCTCAATTTTACTTTCATGAGAAGCTGAATCAATCTCCATCGTTAGAAGGCTGGCGTCATTCTGGTCTATTAAGCTACATTTTTCAAAAATAAAGTCATTTCAATACGTTAGCTTATTAATAACGTGAAATTAATAACAAAACAAAAAAAGAAGAATGACACTGTCCATAATTACATGAAATACTAGCTTGTGCAATAGTTCTGAAAATTGCCACATCTTTGGTCAGGTGTTAGGTTAAATCAGTTTCAGTTACGGTGTTCATTGGAGAGCTTGTAATATGGCCGTTCTCTGTTTCTCTGATAACTTGTTCAGGCAAGCCTCCCATGCTTCACCTGATGCCTAAACAAACAAACAAACAAACAAAATTCACAACAAACACCTAAAGAACAGCACAAAGGTCAAGCCTAGCAATTAGCGAGTTAAGGAATATATTGTTATAAAGTGCTAGGTCATCTGAAACTACAACTTTTCTCTGAAAACAATGAATCTTATGATACCACAAAATATATTCCTTTAAATAGAACTCCACTTTGGCGCAAAGTAAATGCCAGAGTGATTATTTCCACATAGGGATTATTTTAGGGGGGCATTTACCACTCCTGAAAATTGTATGACCTTCATAGTGAGCCACAAAATTCTCATCAACTACATGGAAATAAGACACTCCAGAGATTTGGCCCCTCTCAAATAAGAGAGAACACTCTCTCTCACTCTCACACTCTCTCTCTCTCTCTCTCTCTTTCAAACTGAAGGGCTTACACAAACAACTTGCATATCTCCCTCTGATCTAAACCTTAAACCACCAACTACAAACTGGGGTCATTCCCACCCTTTTAAGGCATAATTCATCTAACAAACCAAAACACATGCACCCACTTACACACACACACATACACACTTATACACACACACACACACACACCTGTATGTGCCTGGCTATGGACAGAAGGCGGAGATGGACTTGCTCGTCGTCAATGAGAGCATCTTCGACACACACGGTAGCAATGATGCCCAAGATGGTGGGAATATTAGAATTTCCATTTCCAAGAACGTGAGAATTGTTACTATAGAGTGTAATAGAATGAGTACATTAATAGAATAAATAGCACACACACAGTCCTAGCAACATGTCAACATTACCCTGACTACAAATAGATCTGTACCCAAAACATTTCTTTTATTTAAGGAAAAAAGAAGAAAAAAAAGACAAACATAACAATTGTTAGTTACATAATATACTGCTGAAGTTAATGTTCTAGCTCACTACACAAGGGTTCTTTCAGGGGGATCTATGAAGGATATAAAGAATATATTTCAGAAGAAACTGCTACGTGACCAGTACTGTCTGCACATCCCTCAGACTATTAAAACATCTGGAATAGGTAGAGAGTTCAACTTGTGACCCTTAAAGTTTATCTCAAACTGTAACCAAAAAATTCCCACCCTTTTAATGCTGACCAGCCATGTGGCTGGCTGTGCTGGCATAATTCATAACAAACCAAAACACATGCACCCACTTACACACACACACACACACATACACACACACCTGTATGTGTGTATGTACTTTAGTAGGATTGTCTGCACTCTTTCCATCTTACTAGACTGGATGAACTAGAGGTGTGTTTCAGCACAAATAACGAGTGACCTGCTGGCTGAGCTGAAGCAAGCAACATAACTTTACATTTAAATGCTAACCGCTACGAACTACTAGTTTTCAGTTATATGCTATTTAACATAGTTAAATGAGGTCAACATTGGAAGCTGGTCACCCTATCGCTGGCGCCCGCGTGACGAATAGCGCAGGTGGAATGATGGCATGGGCATGTGAGTTAGGCACGTGTAAGGGATTAGCAGCCAGCAGGTCGTGAAGAGTTGATGCGAGTGTAGTCTGATTAGACCCACCAGCCAACCCAGGCACCTCCTTAGCTTATGAACTGTGTGCTATTATACTGCACAACTAACGTTAGCCACAGGTGTGAAAGGGGTAGAGATGATGTATCCACCACATAGTGGTGTGATAACCAGGCTGGCCTCAGCACTCCCATGGGACTTTTCTCCCCAAAGCATACATATATAGGCCACAATGGTTATTGCTTTTAGAATTTTTGTGCTATTCTTTAGCAACACACAGCATTATTTAAGCACACACACACACACACATACACACACTTGTTTACAGGCTATACTAGCATATGATTCCATTGTATTCTCTACTTGGCTTGACTATTGGGCAATAGATTTTCAAGTAAGAGCAATTTTGTTGGTCCGACATTGACAAACAGCACCTTAACCAAGATGACTTGCCACATTCACTAATTTGAATAGAAAATGAAGTCCACGAAGTCTGTACAAATCAACTGCGAACTTCTCTCCGCTTGGCTGTTAATTCAGGCATTCTAGTGCCTCTTTTAATGTTAACGTTTTCAAATAGCCTCTGGGGGTGGACACGCATTGACCTCCCTGACCTTTGGCCATATATATGTATATATATATTATACCAAAATCGCAATTGAGACTCGTTTTAGAGGGGCTCCCTTCGTTCACCCAATAACTAACAATAATTAAGTTATAAGGCTAAATATGAAGGGAAAAAAATAGTAGAAAAAGTTAGAGTGAAGTGTTTACTTAAAGTTAGTTCAGAATTACATCTTATAAGGTTTATTGCATAACAAACTTTAGATGTTGATATCTCCCCCAAAAATTCCAAAAGTCTACATTAGCCATCCTTGGGTGAGAAGCTGAAAGAAACACTGGTAAAGATGACATTTTCCAGCAGTTATACTTTGCAGTACTGAGTACACAGCCACTGATGACTTTATCACTTCTATTCTGAGTTATTGATTGTTGCTGATAGATACTTTCTCTAAGCAGCTTTTGAAACAAACTCTCAGTAAGTTAAACGGCCAAATTTTTTAATTCTTGAAACAAGTAAACATCTTCATTGACCTGGTAGCCAACCACTCCCTGCAGCTTTTAAAACGAGCATTTCTAAGAAATAATTGCACAGTTTTGAGTCAAATGCTAAAACTAACTTACTGCAGTGTAAACATATACATTACCTGATACTACCAAATAGATGCTCCAAATTTGAATTAAATATTGCAATCCCTTCAAGCTGAACTTTACAGCCGCTAAATTCGTACTGTGGCTAAATTCGCACTGTGCAGCACAGTATGGCTGCAAATTGTGTAACAACAAGATAAAAAGCTCGTGAGGGAACTTCTGATTTGATTTCTTTGATAAAATTCCACAAGTGTAGTAAACTCCACCATAATTGGCACTAAACTCAATTTCAGAGATTACAGACAAGTGGGCACTAATAAAACCATCCACTGGTATGTTTACAAGAGGTGGGGGTGAGGGAGTATTTCGTGGTTGATGATATGATACAACTTGAACAGCTGGAGTGGATGAAGTTTAGCCACCAACTTCACTACTGTTGCCCAGGAGACCCTTGCCTTTTTACAACAACTTAGTGCACAAAAAACTGAGAAATAATGTTTATTGGTAAGAAATAAGTCATGAGCACCTTAATACAGGGAGAATAACAAAGGGAAATGGTGGGCTATGAAAAAGAAAGAATAGGAGTAGGAGTAATGTTTGCCATTGACGCAGCTAAATATTCAACTGCACAGGATGTGCCGTGTACCGGCTGAGTACTGCTAGATACTCTTCTGAGGCCTGAGGACTCATCTTCAATCAATTGATACTTGGACATATACACGGACATACACACACACACACACGGCAATTGATAGGAGCTAGACTTCATTAATTTAAAGGTGGCATGGATCGAACTGAAAGAATGGTGAGCTATTCTGGAGGGTTCTCTTTTCACGACTACTTTTTAATTTGAATAGAAGTGAGCTAGAAGTCAAATGGCATGCCAGGATTCTCATCTCTATGCCCAGACCTCCGGAAGGAATTCAGAATGTAGTAAATGAGGCCACAGATTTCGCGTACGGAGCAGGGTTGGGGTCAAATATTTTGAATAGTATTTAAATACAAATACTTTGAAGAACTCAAATACAAAATACAAATAGTTTCTTAGATGTAGTATTTCAATTACAAATACTTTTGAATTGCATTACAATTACAGTAGGTAAAGTGTTACGTGGGAAAATGATTACACCTGACAAACATTAGTTCTTCAAATGTTTTGTCCTTTTGCAGAAACTTAGAGACACAAGTATGCCCTTTATTCAGTTAATTTAACAGCAGCTTTTCACAGTAGGAGGCGGAGCTTTATTTAATACAATATAATTATGCCAGCATGGACCAATCAACACTTGATTTTGTACTTTCCAGAACTAAACAATAGAATGAATCCGTCCAATAGAAATATGTTCAGGAAATCTTTTATTTTCTATTCTACCTTATGGTTTTTTAATTCACTTTGTAAGTCTTAAAATACAAATACAAATACTCCAAAAATGTATTAAAATACAGCTTAAATACAAATACTCATGTGTTTGACCCCAACCCTGGTATGGAGGCATGTGACATCAAATTACACTGTAATGTGAAGTCTTTGTGTTAGCATTAATATCTGGAGACACATTCAACAAAAACCCTTGGGAAAACACACACTCTTACTAGTTATTGAGGCTACGCTCAGCAGTCTCTAGTTTACACAACAGCACATAATGAAAAGGAGTCGGTCACATGTATGTACCTTTCAATCATATCACACAGATAGGAATACACATGTGGAGCTTCCTCCTTATCCTCGACGACTGGTAGCCACGACAACCACATGGGGAGGATGCTGTCATAGGGCACGCCCGTATCCAGGTACTTGCAGACCTTGGTGACGGCAGAAATGGCGTTTTCCGTGGCATTGATGGCAGGCGTGTCCTCCTTGGCGTTGGGAGCATTGATGGCTGAGGTCAGCAACTGAAGAGCATCTGAACACACAGACAGACAGACATATAACACACGCACATGCACACACACCACAGCTAGTTCAGCTATGGATGAACACTCACTAAAGTGCTGCATAAAATGTTCCCATGAACAAGTAACTAGTGGTGTGCTTCAGCACAAATGGCGAGCGAGCCTAAAGACTATACTATTTTTATATGAATGATTTTGACTTCTAACACTGAAGCTACTGAAAATAAGGTCCAGTTTTTTTATTTAGCATACAGGGTAAAGGGATTTCAGTGCCATAGTAACAACTCTCTGCAACTGCTTGAATTGAAGGAACAAAAACAACAACAAAACAATACACGTTATTTAAAAGTTTTCTTTGTGATATTCTTTAGCTAAGTAGTGGTTGTAACACACAATGCTTTGACACAACTGGACATGCACCTACACAGACTTACCTTCGCAGTAGTCTAGTGGACAATGTATTTTCAAGTAAATACTGTTGCGCAAGGCTTATAGCCATGACAAAGAGCGCATTGACTTACCACCGCCACTAAGGATTCTCACAGCTCGTTAATTGAAAAATACTGGAACTGTGAACGCTTTACCTAACTTACGTAATTAAAAGCGCGGGCGAAAACAGAGGTCTCACGTACCCCATAAACAGATAAACTAGTGGTGTGTTAAAGACTATACTATTTTTATTGACTTTTAACACTGAAGCTACTGAAAATAATGTCCAGTTTTTTATTTTAGCATACAGGGTAAAGGGATTTCAGTGCTATAGTAACAACTCTCTGCAACTGCTTGAATTGAAGGAAAAAACAACAACAACAAAACAATACACGTTATTTAAAAGTTTTCTTTGTGATATTCTTTAGCTAAGTAGTGGTTGTAACACACAATGCTTTGACACAGCTGGACATGCACCTACACAGACTTCGCAGTAGTCTAGTGGACAATGTATTTTCAGGTAAATACTGTGCGCACGGCTTATAACCATGACAAAGAGCGCATTGACTTACCACCGCCACTAACTCGAATAGAAATGGAAGTCCCTTAAGTTGTCAAGTTTTAACTGTACCGGCAAAAGAATTCAAAACGGTAAACAATTCAATTTCTAGGGTGATACGGGTACTGATCGATAAACCAGAGGATTCTGTTCAGTGCAATTTGGGACGGGGTCGACAACCGAACTAACACAAAACGCGAGGGTCAAAGTACAAAAATGCCTTACGTACGTCCATACATATATACAAATAAACAAACTGACATCCCCGATTTTCGATTGTGTTACCCCTGTAAGTGTCTCGCTCGCTACGCGCTCGCCAAATTACAGTCAAAAAAAAAAAAAAAAAAAAAAAAAAAAAAAAAAAAAAAAAAAAAAAAAAAGCACTAAAGGTGCTAACTCAGCACTCATCCTATGAATCAATTCGCTAGCTATGATCAGACAAAAAGAATAATTTATGTATATACGTAATCTGGTGTCATAGCTCAGGCAATGAAAACAGTAGATGTAAATGCTGCCATTGCCAGGGATTGCAAACATGAGGGACTCTCACTGGTAGTTATAATGCAAAACTACAATTAGTAAACTACTCGGTATGAAGCTAAACTCCTGCAGGCAGCAAGAAATTACTCTCATGCGATGGTAGGGGGCGTTACTCACAAGAGCTATACAACTCGGAGATGACTGCTTCGTGTTTTTCTACCAAAATTTTAAAAAGTAGCAAAACAAAAGGACTTGAATCTCTGTTGAAGTGAGTTCATACCTAATTTAATAATAGATAATAATAATAGTAGGTACGTGATGGAAAGACAAACAAAAATCCTGATCCTGCAAGATAGAATAGCTGTAGCTTTCGTATTAGCGTTATCACAGTTGCCAACATCACAATCACCCTGCCATCAAGACCCCAGGTTACTGGAAAAGAAGTGCTTCAAGCCAGACCTTGTGTATCCACACGTCACCTAGAGCAGCTTGGATCACACAGTCACTATGGTAGTCTCGGCCATAGAACTTGGGGGTAATTTGTGGGAACTTACAATTACTGATATACTGCATCAAAACTACACACAGTGCTACTCCAAGCTTTGTTTTTAAGTATTAATGCCAGCTTAATAACATCTATTGCAAGGTCCTTCCTTTTTTGCGGCCTGAACTGCCAATTCTGCAGCGTCTATTCAATGGATTGTTGGACAACTCTAACCCCGCCTCGTGCTCCTCCCCCTCCCTCCTGTCCCACTCAAACACCAGACATGCACCACCTCCTAAGAGACCATGTAGCATGACATCACATCACATGACATCACATCACACTACCAGTCCCTTGGACACACAACCTACCCTTCACTCTGCCATTGTGCTACTGGTATGAGTCAACTATATCTTAAGTTACAATCTCGTGAATGTTTTCATTACTCAGGGCAACAGCAGAGTTAACCCAAATGCTGGGATAGTTCAGTTCCTGATAAATACTACAGGATACAATTTTTTAGATCACATGTACAGCAAAACTACACTGTAGAAAACTAACTCAGACTAGCAACACAAGATATAGGAAACCCCTCAATGTCATCACAAGACAGTAGACACGCTCACTCCAGCACCATACAAGCCACACCCACTTCTGCACTGTGCAGGCCACACCCACTTCAGCACCGTATAAGCCCCATGCATTGTGGAGTACTCACCCAAACAATCCCGACTGAAGTCTTTAGAACAGAACTGAGCCATCACTCCTATCCCATAACTGGCAGCCTAAACACAAACACAAACATACCATTGTTTACGTTTACACAAGCCAGCATAAAAAATAATAATAATAAAACCTTCGGAGAGCAGGAAACTACATCCATCCACTTACCTGCCTGACCGGGGCAGACCTGTCACAGATTCCACTGAGCATGGGCACGATGAAGTAGCTGCGATACTTGATAGCACTACTGCTTGCATATTCTAGCAAGTCATCAAACACACACAACGACCATTGGCGATGAGCAGCCGGTCTACCCTCCGCCTACATCACACACACACACACATGTGTACGCTCAATGCAAATTTCAATGATACGGTAATTGAAAGATGAAGTAAGTCCACTCATTAGCTGATACCTAATTATTGAGACTACTCAAGGTATTCATTCATTCACAAAACAATTGAATAATGTTCTATTTATAGCCACATTTCTATAAATAGAAATAACCTTAATTAATGCATGCACTTTCCAACATGTATGTGCAGGGTTTCATACAGAGGGAGGCTAAGCCAAAATCTCTCCCCTCCCCCACAATTTTTGGAAGTTAATATAGTACATTAGCCAAAAATTGAATTCTATAGGTAGCAAGATGTTGCTAACTCATGCATGTAGCCAAACACATATCAAAGTGAACATACACTATCAAACAGCCACATACATACATCAAAGTAGTACGGGTTTTTTTTTTTCATTGGGTGTGGCTCAGTATACACTGTGTCTCCCATCCCCAGCAAAATATCCTGCATGACATCCTGATGTGCATTATATTAGGAAGTTTCAATATTGTAGGCACGGTGAACTCCCTCCCTCTAATTCACTAAAACATACTTGCCCCTGAAGAAGATTACAGCATTGAGCATGAGATCACTTCTAGAAGAGAACACTGATGGCAGGTTGTAGTGATGGCAGGTTGACTACAACTACTCCTGTCAGTATTTGGCAATACTACACACACCAACTCACTATGTCTATACTCACATCAACCACAAGCAAACTCACTTCAACTCAACAACTCGAGGGCTTAACCCTTAGTTACACGCCTAGCTAGCAGTACACACACACACACACACACACACACACACACACACAAATTAATTTAAAATGTGCAATGCTAGTGGTTATGCTGCACCTCCAGACAGAGCCAGGATGCCTGTGCATTAAACAGGCACTATGAGCCCTGCAAGCAAAGCTACCAGAGCCAGGCCAGGAGAACGGACCTCTTCAAGTGGTGTGGGCACCCCCAAGTCCCACCTAGACCATTGCTGTTACATGAAAAAAACCCGCTTGAATTTGCACCCCTGCAAATGCCAGGTCCCCAATCACAGCTGGGGGGGACTGACCTTACACAGGCTCTGAGCAACAGCTGATGAACTACACAGCCACCACACCTCACAGCCACCACACCTCACAGCCACCACACCTCACAGCCACCACACCTCACACCCACACATACCCACACACATTTTTCAAGAGGCATACACCAGTGCTAGTGAAATGAACCCTCAGCTATTAAACACTACCTAGCTACTACAATATAATCTCCTTCCAAAAGAAAAAGCAATCTGTTAGCTATTTTAATCAGGCATCAATATAGCTCGATCAAAGAAAATGGTACATGGACACGCTGTCTTCATAAGAGAAGAAGCTAAACTAGCCACAAACACTCACCTGTATTCCAACATGAAACTTCATTTCTTTCAACTCCCTGAACATAAACCTAACTATACCGCAGGCTGCACGAAATGGACTACTCGTGTGATTATGACGTGACGCTAGGGGGCTTTACCCCTAAAAGCTGGTACCTATGCGGAGTTGAACTTCGCGTTTTCTCAACAATTAGCCCAAAATTTAAAAAAAGTAGCACAATAAAAGGTCCTAAATCTTCGTCCTGAGTAAGTTCATACCTAAATCAACTGTTAATTGTCAGTAATCTCCAAAATCAGAGTGTGACAGACAGGACGACTAACGCATGCGCACTGAGGGTTACTGACCATCAAAGCTTCAGATTACATCCCATGAGCATGACATTCCTCCTAACCACCACTGCCTCATGTTAGACCTCAGACTCACCAGCATCCCAGCAAACGTGGGGAGCAGCTCCTCAAAGAAGGGCAGCAATGCAGCTCCATGAGTGCCGAACAACGAGTGCATAATGTCCGCCACCTTGCGCAGATATTGCTCGTCCGTCTCGTCCTCCTCCTCTAGCTCCTCCTCCACTTGCTCATCGTAATCCTCGTCCTGCCGTCTTGCCCGCCTCTCACTGGCACGTGTGAAGCACATGTCCAGCTGGTCTTTCATGATGTTGAGCAGCTTGGTGTACTGCTCCGACGTGAAGCAGTTGACACCTAGGAACTCGATACACTGAAAGAAGAAAGAATTACAGATGAGCTTTAGAATCTGGATGATAAGTGGTACACATGCACACATGATTGCTAGGCCACTAGTTTATTATTATGCAATACATATTCATTGTAATAATGACTAGTACTTCATACCCGCCTGTGTCTCCATTACAGTCACCTCCTCCACTCCACCACACCTCCCCTCCCATACCTCTCAAACAAAAAGCTTATCAAACCTTCTCATTAACAAAAAGAAAACGGGGAAAAAAACGAAGGAAAAAACAATATGAAAGCAAAAATACATAAGCAGTAGACCATCAACTGCAAGTGAATGTTTTTTTCAAACCAGCAGAACATGTTGGAAATAAACACACAATAACTGCAAGCCTCTCTTCCTTTTTCATTTAGTCTATGGTGACATTCTTGTTTCCCACCTATTGCCTCCCTTGTCTTGCAGGAAATATCTGACATTCTCCAGTTAGCAGCTGCCAAACTAGTCTGGACACTTAATCTACTCCACCCACCCAGCTCTTCAAACCTCTCCCACCAAAACCTCACTCACCAAGGTCTTCCTAAAGCTAACTCTAAAAGGTACACACATACATACCCAGCATCTCTACACCTTACAGCATCTGATCACCTGACCACCCTTTACCAACACACTCCCCCTCTCTTCATCTCACCTTGCACAGGGAGTCCACCATTACGGCCACTATCTCAGAGTCAGGCTCGAGCCCAATGGCCTCCAGCAACTTGTTAGCCATCAGTTCCCACAGCTCGTGAATGGCCTGAGGGCCTACAAAAATTGAATGAACGAATGAACTAATGATTTTAAAGAAAAAGAAAAAAAAAAGGCAGAACAAAAATATATCAATAGATCAATTAATAAAATGTGCGAGTAAGTGAGGGAGGAAGAGAGTGAGCACTTGAGGAAGTGAATAAACCACACCCACCCCTACCATACTTCACTCTGCCTGACCTTTTCCCTTGACACACTCCAGTAGGTAAGGTAGTATCTCGGCTGCAGCTGCCCGGACTAGCTCGTGGAAGAAGAACTTGAGATGTGGCACCATGATCTTGGTGATGGTGGGGGCATACTCGGCAAAGCCTTCCTTCAAGTCCTTGGCATACACCACCAACATCTGCATGGCCGTGCACTTCTCCTCCAGACCTGCCGTCTTGATACCAAACTTTTGCTGAACACACGCACACACACCGACACACACACAATGCTATTAAATCATTTAACCAGAGCTATAATGAATATCCTATTCACATCCACAGAATATCCAGACAACCGATGGATAGTCCGGCCAGGATATGCGTTTGTTTGTTCCAGCTCTAATTTTAACAATTCAACTGAGGCTAATTGTGCACATACCATGCAAGCAAACAATACAAGTGGACCAAGAGAAAGGCAAACTTAGACATGATATTAGGTCTTCCTGGTTCCCGTCACTTTGGTAACTATCTCATGCACACAGCACTTAGCATGCATGGAAATAAAAATGTCAGTGTAAGAGTACTACTACTACTACTATTATATATGTGATGCCACTCTATCCTAATTCAAATTTCCAGTCACATGAGCTCACCTGATCTGCCAAGGTGACAAACTCCCACCCATCATCCTCACTGAAGTTCTGCTCTGATTCTTCAGCTACATACACACACACATACACACACATACACACACACACGCACACATACACACACACAACACACACCAATGAACAATATTACAAGAGAACACACCTCAAGTGATCCATTCACCTGGCATCTACATGTGCATCTACATGAGTGGTGACATGTAAAACTTACAGTCCACAAAAGCAATCTCTGGTTTGAGACTGGCTGCCTGAATGAGAGGCGCCATGACGACGGGGAGGTAGCGTACGAATCCCTGACCAATGATCTTACACATCCGAGCCCATGCATTGATCATGTACGAAACCTAGCAACACACACACACAAACACATTATTGTATACACACACACACACGCAAACACAAGAGCAGCACTTACCCCTCATACAAAAAAAAATTTCTAAAAAAAAAAAAAAAAAAACATTTTCAGTTGACACTATATATGTAAGGCAGATGAGAATACAGATACTAGTAGACCTTCTGCCTTCTTAACCAGACAAATACTAAAGTCATGAACAGACATGCACCACCTATGGGTTTATTATCAACATGGCCACTAATACTTGTTTAGTTAGTGCTAGCTCGCTTTCTTTAGATATTCCCCTCAGCCCCTCCCCTCACTCACCTGAGGGTCATCTGTCTCCATGTCTCCCTGGTCATTCTGTATCTTCACTAACATCTCCATCACATCCTGAGCGTCTTGCATAAACTAACACACACACACACAAACACACTTCAGATACAACACTGAAGCTGCACAGATAACCCACAAGCTTATTATAATTTACAACTACGTTAATAAAATACGTGGTGATCATGCACACCCATGTCTACAACCAATAATGTTCACATTTATGTTGTACAGGCTTTGAAGATTTAAATTGCATTTTTTTTAAGTTTCACCTCATGTGGTACCTTTGCCTTGACCTGATTGCACGTAACATCTTTAAATCCCCAAATCCTCTACATTTGTGCACAACTAGCAACTGTTTACCCAATAAGACCCAGTGAGACCAAAACACACTTTCAAATGCTATTCCTCTACGGAATTGAAGTATTTTCACATGCCAACTTTCCACTCTCCAGTCCTGGCTCCTCCCCTTAACTCCACCCACCCACAATTCTCCCTCATCTTCTCCTTTCCTGCCCTGACTCCTCCCCTAACTCCACCCACCCACAACTTTCCCTCATCTTCTCCTTTCCTGTCCTGACTCCACGCACCCACAAGTCTCCCTCACCTAGTCCTGACTCCTCCCCTAACTCCACCCACCCACAAGTCTCCCTCACCTAGTCCAGACTCCGCCCAACTCCACCCACAAGTCTCCCTCACCTAGTCCAGACTCCGCCCAACTCCACCCAACTCCACCCACAAGTCTCCCTCACCTAGTTCTGACTCCTCCCCTAACTCCACCCACCCACCCATACATCTCCCTCACCTTCTCCTGTCCCACCGCCAGTCCTATGAGACTGATGCATTCGATGGTCTTGCCACGGAGCAGGCGGTAGTCCCTGGATGTCGCGTTGGCCATGATGAACTTCAGGCTGGGGATGAACTCCTCATAGTGCGGGACAAAGTGCTCCTCCACTGCGTCAGCCACTGTTGCTATGGTAGTCACTATCTGCTCCAACACCAGCTTGTTGCCTTTCTCTAGCAGCTGCAATATAATTACACATCCAGTGAATACATGCAGATATGCTGCCACACCCACTGTGCCATTCCACCCTTTATCTCTTACCACTCCTCCACCTTCCTATTGCCACATCTTTTGGCTGCACACATTTCAATTGCACACCACACCTTACCTACCTACCTACCTACCTATGTGTCACTACAACACCCACTGCCACCCTACCATGCTACCTCACCCTCACTCATTCTGCCACACCTTACCACACATCACAAAATGCAGTACATTCCATGCACAAAGCAGCTTTTCCACTCTGCCACACCTTACCACTTGTACCACATGGTGTCATCCACAGCCTCATACACATATGGTAAGGTTCCTTATATTATGGTATTACAATGTATTAAAAGGTGTGGCAATGCTTTCAAAATATGGTAAGGTGTGGCAATGCTTTCAAAATATGGTAAGGTGTGGCAATGCTTTCAAAATATGGTAAGGTGTGGCAATGCTTTCAAAATATGGTAAGGTGTGGCAATGTTATTCAAGATATAGTAAGGTGTACCAATGTTATTAAATATATGGTAAGGTGTGGCAAGGTGTATTGCCTTGTTTGAGCGTTGATAGAAAACAGTTACTTCACATCACTGACCTCTTTGAGCCTACACTCTAGCACGGCCTTCGTGCTCTTGACAATAAACGGCAAATAATGAGCCAAAATAGACTTGGGGCAGCGCTCGCAGAAGTTCACCAGCGCCGCCCCGGCATGGGTCTGCACACGAGGAGTGTCAAAGTCATTGAGCGCGTGCAGAAGAGCCGGCACCACCTGGAACATACAGACACACAAGCAACGTCACGTACAGCGAGAGAATGACTCACAGAGGGAGGTATGAACATCAACACAAAGTGACATGGTTAAATGAACTACAATAAGTATCTCTAATCACATGTTCAGTGGTGGCAATACTAGTGGAATAAATATCCAGTGTACATTGCTCTGTTGAAGAATAGTGAGTGGTTGTGCCAATGCATCTAATGCCCCCTGATATAGTTGGAATAGCAGTGACAGTGAAGGCAGTCAGTCCTACTGAGATTTCACAGCGTGTGCTTGCATCTTTATCTCCATCATTACATGTAGGACCACTAGAAGACCGTCTATCAAGCAACAACCCACTACAACCCCCCCCCCCCCTCTTCCAACTTATTAAATGAAACTCTTTATTTAAACTGTAATGCTTCATTGCAAAGTGTGTACCATTTAAATTGTCAAAAAATTATTCAATTTGAAGTAGTAGAAAATTCTTTATGTTGTAGACATTTCAGACCCAAAGTTACACGCTTGAAATCCTGACTACAACCACTTCTCTTGTGCAAGCTCTACCTCCTTCTGACATGCCTGGCCCCACTAACTAAACAAGGCTCATCGTTATTGTGATTCAATGGAGTAGAACTAACTCTACCATTCCAGGTGGCCATTGAGTGATACAGATACACAGCAATCCCCATAGCACTACACTACAGATGTTCTAACAATATGGCTGAGCTCAATCATTCTCCTCCAGCATGGAAGGGAATGAGGGCAGGCAGCACAAGCTGAATAAGCTAGGGTCCAATATGTCATAGTGCCTGGTTACTAACTCATGGGTGAAATATCTTGATGAGACTTAACAACAACTAATCTTAAATAATAAAATATTAGATACATGTATTCTTTCCTCTTTCACAGGCTTTTTTTTTTAACAATACAAAATTAAAAATATAAAGAGAGAATACATCTAATGAGTAAAAGAAGGCTGAGAAAGAAATTATGAAATAATAAAATAATACCCACCCTGTGTGTGTGTGTGTGTGTGTGTGTAAGTGTGTGTGTGTAAGTGTGTGTGTGTGTGTAAGTGTGTAAGTGTGTGTGTGTGTGTGTGTAAGTGTGTGTGTGTGTGTGTGTGTAAGTGTGTGTGTGTGTGTATGTGTGTGTGTAAGTGTGTGTGTGTGTAAGTGTGTGTGTGTGTAAGTGTGTGTGTGTGTGTGTGTGTATGTGTGTGTGTGTAAGTGTGTGTGTGTGTGTGTGTGTGTGTGTTTCCTTCACAGAAGGATTTCTGTGAGTAGTCTTGGTTAAGTTAATGTACAGATGACCTATTCCATCACTACTAAATTGAGCGTGTAAAAATACACCTTATGTACTGTCATCACACCCCAACACACACACACACACACATGTGTACACACCAATCTCACACTCCCCTCACCTTATCGTGGAACTTGCGTTGTAGAGTGTATGCGAAGTCGTTAGCCATCTGCCCCAGGGCGTTGCAGGCTGCGTACCGGACTCTGTAGTGCGTGTCCTGACAGAACGGGAGAACCACGTTCACCACATCCTCCAAGATAGGCTTCATCTGCTTGCCACACCCCTCACCAATGGCCGAGATGGCCATGAGAGCCGCGCGCCGATAACGCCAGTCTTCTGCAGAGACCACACCCATTAAGCAGGCATTGTCAGTCATGACGACAACCATCAGGGAGGAAGCAAAATGAGTAACTAGCTTCCTATGCACTGACATATGTGGAGCTGAAGTCTATTCATCAGTTAGTAATGCTATCCTCAATCCCCGCCCACTTCTTGCCTTATATGAAGTCTACTTATATTACTTAGACAGCTAGCTACCACAAACCTACAATTAGACCCTTTACCCGCTTATAAATTTTGTAATGGTTATAAACTCTCATGTGAAATAGCTTTACAATTCTGAACATTATTACACATCAACCTGACTACTGTGTTTACCAGATTTGATCATGGTGGGAATGTTGGAGATGATGATGGGGAGAACTGCCTTCCCTCCCAGAGCAATGGCCAGTCGGTCCAGACCTGTCTCTCCTGCAATGGCGTTGCTGGGAAATAGAGACAAACAACACAAACAATAATAACAACAACAACAACAACAACAACACTACAGGTAATAATGTGTGAATTTATAATATGAACTAACACAGCATCAGCATCATTATCACTATTATAAACAAATGACATGATACACACCACAAAGAAAAAGAAAAAAAACATCTTTAAAGTCGCAGGAGAAGGTGATTACATTGAAGCATGTCCACTACTCCTGTGCACTGGAGTTAATAATTGGGGAGGCTCACGTGGATAAGTGTGAACTAAAAGAGTGGGTGGATCGACTTTTAGTGACAATTTCTAAAACTAGTTCCAATGTCCTTTTAGTCAGAGTTATTGAAATAAGTTTTGTTCAAGGTTTATTGATTTCTCATCTGATATAAAACTTCAATAAAAACTAAAGTTAAATTCAGTGAAAGGTTTAATACATTAAACTACACAACAGACCCAGTGGCATGAGCCCGTCTCACAGACCCAGTGGCATGAGCCCATCTCACAGACCCAGTGGCATGAGCCCATCTCACAGACCCAGTGGCATGAGCCCATCTCACAGGACCCAGTGGCATGAGCCCATCTCACAGACCCAGTGGC
>WLWD01005434.1_pt1 | contig 21176 bp, 8 predicted proteins | sample 6712731 | NCBI WGS metagenome assembly WLWD01 (sample SAMN12718690, study PRJNA576275) | sponge metagenome | isolation source: marine sponge | host: Mycale hentscheli | place: New Zealand: South Island, Marlborough, Capsize Point | collected 2014-11-01
GATCCTTCTGAACAAGTGTATAAGTGCCTGATTGTATTAACTGGGTGACCTTAGAATAATTTATTCCCTATCATGTCTGACCTGCAGTGTTCCCTAAGGACACACCATATATTCATATCTCTTCAAATATAGTTACAGCAAACATTGAATTACAACACACTACCTCTCGAATATCTGAAGCTAAACTTGATAATTCAGTATCCTCTAATAGTTCAATTAGACCTTCCCATGTGGTGGGATAATGATATGCTCCTTCTTCACTGCTGAGCCATAAACGCATGACTTCTTTACAACGATCTTGTACTCTGTGGTAGTTGAGTTCTATTTGTTGGGTGAGAGCAGGACTGAATCCAAGTAGGTCACTGATGTCACTCCATTTGGGACTAAGTTCTGAGATTATTTGAATTCTTTGCTTCTTGTTATTAGAGTCAGTCCACTTTAGGAGAACAAGATTGCTCATAGTAAAGGGATAATCTAAATTACATTGGAAGTAATAATAGTGACATTACAGTTCAAGCTTCAGTTTAGGCCTGGGAACAATTCATTTATTTTATATCACACACATAGTTGTCGTGCAGCTTAGGGACAGCTACCCTTTAGCTTAGTTCTTAGCTACTTTGTGTTTGTTAACATTTATCTTAAATAACTTCATTATATGGATTGTGGAAACTTCATGGTAGGTAATTTCGTATTTGGTTAAAATTTCATTACCATGTAATGCTCTCTTATACATTGTATATTTATTTACAATGCTCATAACTTTGTGTATGCCTTCTCTTTCAGACTATGAGCCCGGTTGTCTGATTTGTAGCATTTTTCAATTTTTTTTTTGTCAATTAGAGTCTTAGCAACCTAAATAATTAATTTTATGAGAACATTTTATCAGATTACCTTTACCACTTGACCATTGCTGTTCTGCAGCATTGATCTTTGTACAGTCTTCCTCCACTTTAAATGCTGTAGAATAATAAGTTAAGTATGACAAATTCAATACATATTGTCGGATAACACCACCTTAGCATTTTTCAGACCAATAGATCAACTACACATAGCTACTAGAACATACAGTGTGGCAGTTTATGTGCCAAAGTTATACTTAACTCTTATAACACTTATATAAAATGCATTTTAATTTTTAAGTAATATTTTAACCACCCTATATACATAGGTTACAAAAAAATGGTGATGCTTTACTAAAAACTATTTTGTAAAGTGAAAATTGTTGATTAGGTAATGATAAACACTCATTTAATAAGGTTAGTCACGTTTACCTTTATAGGTGTTGTCTGTAGTCACTGCATCATATTTTTCCTAATGGTGTATAGTACATTATTTGTAACACTGAGTTAATTAAACTAATAACTTACCTTATCAAACCATATTGTCTGTCTTGAATCTATAAGTGGAATTATTTTAGTAATATTTGGGTCCTTCAGACACTCCATTTTAGGAGAGGTTTCATCTTCTAGTATGCACAAATGAAGTGGGGCTGAATTTGATCGTCTCAATACAGAATCCAAAAAAGATTGTTTTTCTGGTGGATGGCCTGTACATTCGAATCCATATTGAAGTCTTGCGTTGTTGTACTTGAGATTATGATTGACTTCTGTTAACATAGAAGTGATAGTATTTCTGATGTGTGCACAGACTACAGAAGTGGGTGTTGTTGGATGAGATTCTCTGTAGAGTACCACTTTAATATATGTGGCATAGCTAATGATAGTAACTGTGTCCTTGTCCTTTCCTACTAGAAATTCAATCTTGTTACGACATGGACTGTCTTCCTTGAAAGTCCAATTTAGTTTTGTGTTTGAGACCAGGCCTATAACAAGAGAAGAGAAGACTCCTAATGGTAAGTAGCCACACTTGTATCGATACACGAGAGGAGCCACATCTGCAGAAATAGGAACATTTTGGAGCTCATCTTTTGTAGCACTTCTCAGAATACTAGGCATGAAGTAAGTAATTTCTTCTCTATCTTTTGTTACTGGAAGAGGAGCTAAGATATTGTGGTGTTCAAAAAGTGTTACTATCATTTCCATAGAAAGTAAATCATCAAGTTTGTTTTCAGTGGCCTTCTTTAAATCAGATATAGTGAATTGGGCATATTTCTTAAAGTTATCTGCAGCAAATTTTCCTACTTTATTAAATGTGAAAGTATTTTGCACTAAATATGTTGCAGCATCAAATACCACCTACAACATAACACAAGTAATTGACATAGAACACATAGCTATGAATTATCTTCTGAGCATATCATGCCATCTAAACAATGCCCTTTTTTTTAATCACACTACATAGATAAATCACATACAAAACTTTCTCAAGGGTGTTGGATACGATGTGGCCAAGCAATCATGGCTGCATCAATATTTTAACAAAAATTATTATTATATTACTATTAATGTTTTTAATCTTTTACCAGATCTCGTGGTTGTTGTTGAACTTGGATGGACAAATCAAGCGGTAAGAACGACTATGGCTGGGATTAAATAGCTAACGAGCCTTTTGAAAGATTTTTAGGAAGCTCCTGACAAGCCTGATCCGTTGTTTACTATTTCAAAGTGATCTTTTGGGAAGACTAACGTAGTTCAGAGGTTTTTCCTGTATTGTTGGCTTGCAAAATGACTTAATTGTTTGGTGTGATTACAGTGGCATTTGAATTATTGGATACTCAGAGCACAGACTAAAAATATTTGGTTCTTTCAATAAAAAAAACACTTCTATATGGTTTTTATTAATCATACTCAGTACTTGGACAGATGAGTGGGTATCGTTAAGTACATGTGGTTATAATGGCTGCACTAATTCAATTTAGCTTCCTACTCTCCTCTGTTTCTTGTGATTATGAAAGTGACGATATATAAGATGCTGATGTAGAATAAAAGTAGCATATTTGCATGGCTACCTATGTAAAAGCAGTCTTATTAATGTAATGACTATGCTGTGTTACATGGAATACTTGCGGAAAAATCAGGAGAGTGGAAAGCATGATAGTATTGGTGCGGCCACTATAACCACACCCACTTAGTAACACCCACTGATTTGTCCAAGTAATGAGTTAGACTAATAGAAAAGACAGTACAGTGGTTCCTTTTTATCAAATGAAGGAACAATTTTTAGTTCATGTTCTGTGTATTCTAGTACCACTGAATTCACACCAAATAATTCATATTTTTTATAAATAATCATTCAACTTAATATTATGTTAAATAATAATTGTAGCTGTTATGTAGAGTGTAATTTTATTGTATATTTAATATACCTACTTGGACATATGAAGAAAACAACTAATTGACAAAAAAAAACTTTAATAAACTGAATTTATTCATAATTAACCAGAATTTACAAATGCCTGTTTTTTATTTTCTTCAAGTATGTGTAGCATATTATAACTAAATGGGAAAAACTACTGGTAGTGCATGCAAAAATGGCCATTTTGCAAACCAACAATGCAAAGATCTCTGAACCACATTTCTTTTTCCAGAAGATCACTTTGGAATAGTAAGTAAAGGATCAGTGTAGTTAGGACTTTCCCAAAACAATCTCCCAAAAGGCTCAATATTAGCTATTTAATCCTGGTTGAAGTCATTCGACTGCTCGATTTCGACTCTTCAATTTCAATTTCAACAGCTCAATTTCAGCTTCCCAAGTATGCGACAATGACTACTACGAGATCGAGATCAGGTAAAAAGTAAAAAAAATTAATTGGCACGCCCATTTTTTGTTAAAATATTGGTGCAGCTATGGGTGCTCGACTGCACCCATTACGATGCCCCTGACAGTTATTACTCACCCTAATGTCACAAATGATTATGTTTTCAAATCCTTTCACTTTGGGATAGTAGAGTAATGAACCAACCCGATAATGAAGAAACCACAGAACCTTATGCAAATCTGTGTCACCAATTCCTAGTTTTCCAGCAATTACTTTGCATTCATCCATTGCTATCGTGTGTGTGTTTTTGGATCGCAACACAATGTTAAATATCAACCATGTGCAAGGAATGTGTACTTTACCAAAGTGTTTCTTTATACAGTTTTCAAACTTGGTTTTTGTGGTATTGATTTCTTCTTTAGTACCACTCCTGTTGTCTACGGGTAAAGTTATATAATCTTCATTAGCATATTCAATTATACCTTTGCGATAAAATTCAGTCTGCTCGATTTTTTTACGGAGCAGTTTGTCTCTTTGCACATATTGTCTTTCTGAAACTTTATCTTTAAATGTTCCCACAAACATAGCTTTAGAAGAACAACAATTATCACTATTGTGATTTAAATGAGAGCTTTGTACTGCTGATTTGTTTTCCTCACTTGTAGCTTCCATACAAGCTATGCTAGCTAATGTTTGACATATAACTTCCTCTAAAGTTACTATGGAATTTTCTTTGTTGGTAGACACTCCTTCTTCATTGGTGGTATATATTTTGTACACCGTATCTAAGGGATCTGTCAGCCTGCTGAAAATAAGATTTAATGATGGCCCCATCAAGAATCGAGACATTAGATCTAAAAACTCGGTCTGTCCTCCGTGGTCAGTAGTAATCAAATAGATGACATCTTCAAGTAAGCATTGTACCTTTTCTGAATCTTCAATGGCGGTTGCATCTTCATATGTAGGATAAACTTCAGCAATACTTGTAGAAGAGGTGTCTTCTTTTATTTCTACTGTTTCAGTTATATCTTGCAAAATTTCAGCCTTATTTGATGATGGGGTTTCTTTCACAACAAGGTCACTTGATGCATGTATTTCTACATTCTCCAATGATAATTTATTAGTACTTGGATCTTTATTCTCTGATGACTGGAATGATTCGACTTGTAAAGAGGATGTTATATCTGTAGCAATAATATTAATACAATTTGAAACTCATTTGTTGTCAGAACTAATGTTCTATTTATGCAGTTAATTATAATGTTTACTATCATTAAAGAACTACTTCTTGAAGCCTTACTCAAGAATTTATATAGGGTCTACGTTTTTCTAGTGATTGTACAAAAACAATATTATATATTTGGATTTGGTTTATTATAAGTTTATTGTATCAGTTGTTTACTGTGAAAATACAACTGTAGCAATTGTCTATAATTTCTGCCACATTAACAATTATTATTTAGACCCATATGTTAAATTTAGGCAGAGAAGTATATTGTATCCAAGTATGACTTATGCATTTCTGACCTTACCATTATAGATTGATATATTATACCATTGAAAAAAGTAGTCTCCCCTACTAGATTTTTCTCCTTCCATTGTCCTTTGTTCACAAATCCAACAGATTTTTTAATGCTCTGAATGAAGAGTTGTTTTCTGTCTGCTACTCCAGTAATTGGTAGTTCATGGTCCATTTTAGCTTCAATAAAGTTAATAAACTCTCCAAGTAGTCGACGTAGAGTGGAACTTTTACCTGAGCGAGGTAAGCCAACAAAATTTAAGCGTCCTACAAAAATATCTACACAAGCTTGATTCTTTATGGCTTCTTCACAGGCTATTTCAATTTCTTTTTCTGTAACTACAAAGATTACAAACTATAATAATAATAACATCCTACACATTATCTATTCAGGAGAACCCATTGCTATATTGTAACTTGGTGTACCAACTATTTATGTATATATAATGTGCATACTATTTGACTTAAGGTATAGCTACTTTATATTTTTAGTTTAAAAGTATAGCTTATCTTGTTGTTAATTATATGACCATGGGGTTTACAGCTATAATAAAGATGTTTGCTACAGCTACAATGAAATACTATTGTTTATGAGTTTTCGCTGTTCTTGTTATGTTTCTCAGTTTTAGGGGCCCAGGGCAAAACTAAGTTGTGTAAACAGGATCTGAAATAGTTAGGGTGTGTGCATAGCTACTGGTAAATTTAGTGCACGTAAGCCCGAGAGCCATAGGTCCCAGGAGTTGAAATATAATCGTTCATGAGTTTTTCCCTGTTCTTGTTGTGTTATATTTAGGGACATTATTGTTCTCCATTCACTTTCACAGTGAATATTTTAAGCCAATGATTTAATGTATCTTGATCTTGATGGTTTATAATGTCTATCTGACACTTTTGCTAAGGTGTAGGATGTGGCTTTCATCCAAGTATAACAACCCATTTAGTATTCTCAGGAATGTCCTTTAGAGACAGCATTCTTATTTCTTCAAAGCTAAGTCAATTTTGGAGGACCAGCGGCATGGAGTTATTTTACTACCTTCAAAATGACTTAAACTAGATTCATGTGCTTTGAGCGATATCCACAATATTCTCACTAAAAAAGTTGCCTGACACTGCCATTTCTGCAAAAATGCTGGTAGACAAAGTTGCGTAAACGCGATCTAAAATAGTTAGAACACGTGTGTAGCTCTGGTAAATTTCGTGTACGCAAACCTAAGGACTGTAGACTCCAGGAGTTGAGTGCTTTAATCTACCAGTAGCAATGTGATTATGTTCTAACTATTACATAGTATGCCAAATTAATATCCTCAATACAGTGCAAAGATTAAAGCTCATAATTGCGTTTTATTGTTGCATGTGTTTATTATTCTGTTGTTTGTGTATAATAATTGCACTGTATAACACATTATAAGACATATAAAGTTAGTATGTGGTAATTACGAAAGACTTTGAAGTTTTGTTTTTTTGGCAAAAAATAGCAAAAGATTCAATTATAACAAAGAAAATTTTGTTGATAAATCTCATACAATTTCAACTTTTTACTACAATTCAAATGGTCAAGCAAAAAATGCTACATTTATTTCTCAAAGGCAAATATAATAGTAATTGAAAAAAGTCAATAAAAGATGATAACTAGATTGAAACTTTCGGGGTCTGAAAGGAAAAATTTGAGTTATCGCCGGGTAATCGAACCCAGGACCACTGGCTTTAGCCACCAGTGCTTTAACCACTGAGATACGACAACCCACGATTTCCAAAACCTTCACATTTTACCTTCATACTATTGAGTAGTACCACTTGCTGCAGACTCGTACTCAACAGACCACCAATTATGTGCCATCAGAACACCTTTTCGGTGTCAACTGGAAACACCTCCCCATCCGGAGAGGAGTCATAATTTAATTATAAAGCACTTAGCTTATTCTAGCAGCAATACTTTAATTATACTTAAATATGGTGCAGTAACATTTATACTGTAGATTAAGTGTAGAAGAAGCAAACATCAATTAATCCATTAATGAATAAATGGCATCAGTGCATCACCCTAGACCCAATTAATTTGTATTTTTAGAAATTATACGAACAAATTTAGGCACCCTCACAGCTATCAATAGTGACTCACTTGCTTCACCTGTACACCAATAACATCACTCAGAATAATAAACATTTCATTATGTTTTCAAATATCAAACTGAGGTATAATGTATAGTTATAAATGTATTATTCTAGTTTCACCTTTTATAATGTCTGATACATGAAATCATGTCTACAACTTGGAATTATAATATTACCTTTTAGTAGTTTCTTTGCTATTAGTCTATCTTTATTACTCAACTCTGAAGAATGTATAATTTCAGATACTTTCCATTTAGTGGAGGAGGCTACTTTTTCTATAATATGAAATGTAATTATGTCTTAGTTAAATTTTATTCTACAAATTTAATAAAGAATGCTAGGCATTAACATGAACTAATTATATAGTTATAGCTATCACTTCTCTATAGCACTATACATTCTATTTCCACAATCCAAAGTAATAAAAAAAACTCAATGTAAACACAAAAGGATTTTTAAATAATTCATCCAATAATTGAAATCTAAACATTACATGTTACATTGAAAAGGCATTATAAAATTCGTCACAGTTTAAGTTTCTTATGTTAACAGCAGTAAAAGTAATGCATTAGGCTAGAAATTATTCAACTATGTGGAGAAATAAATAAAGTAACACAAGTAAACAGTGAATTATTTTCCCATGCACTGAAATGATTCAGTGAATAAAATAACACACATGCCGTCAGACTATAGTATGAAAATATTAATTAAATAATCATGTTATTTTGTAGCTGATATTTTGTTTGATGATTGTCAGTACCTTGCTTGATTTCCATAAAAAGTATAAATAACATGTTTGCTTTTTTCACAAAGTTTTGTGAGTCAGAGACATAAACAGTGGTGGTCTTAAATTGATAAGATATTAATAAATTGCCTTTTCTTGAGAAACTGTTACAGTCAAGTATGCTTGAACAACTGTTACTACCCAATTATATAACATCAGCTATATTTTCTAATTTGGTAAAATGAACTCATCAAAAATATGTCCAATGTAATGAAATATGAGAATGAAATAGTATATTCTTTATGTAATGACCAAAATAGTTTTATTAGTGTAAACAATGGTCTGCTAAAAAAAATAAAGACTAAATTACAATGAGACGATGTTTATTAAACATAAATTCAAATATATCAACATACTTCAGCTAAAAAAGTAAATTATTTTATACAAATCAGTAAACTCACCAATTCTTATTATTGTAGTTTCTGAGAGGTGACGATAGTGTTGATCTTCTCCTCCAAATAGCACCACTTCAGTGAGTTCAGAAGAAATAACAAAAGCAGCTGCACAGTGACCACCTCTACGCTGTGGTAATTTGGCTATCTGAAGTGGCAAATATTGAACAAATGAATGAATAGTAAATGTTTGAACTTATTTGTTCAGTATAGTTAAAATTGCACTTCGATATTTTCAAATGCTGATTAAGATTAATGAGACATTTACTGATTTACAACCATATGTAAAAATAGATAGTGGTCTAAATAGACAACACATCGAATTTTCCTAACATGATAGGAGCAGATATAGTTATAATTTCTGTTGATTCGGTTGGTCTTATTAGTTGACCATACAGGGAACTAAAATGCTGTCTCTGTTGACCAATTTGGAGAACCAATGGCAATCAAGATAGGCAATGAGAAGCATTACACTGTCTTCAGAATTGTTAAATATATGTCATATGTAGTTTGTAGCTGAATAATAAATACAAGTGTGTAATCCTAGACAAGAAGCCTTTAGTGACAGCAGGAAAATATAAGTAACATATTTAGTAATTCTTTGAGGAACCTTCTTAAAGTAGACCTGTCTGCATGTGCTTCGTTTCAACTCTGAAGGATATATAAACAGTCCTAAAGCTCTACAGTTAATTATTAAACAAATATAGCTATTTTACACATTTTAATTTCTTGCATAAGAACATCACTCATTAACCTACTGTATACAACACACTATACAAGAACTCTGACTAAGTCATATATTAATTTAAGCAAAAGCGGCACAATTGAAATTTTGCAGTGTCTGAACTGAAAAATACAATCAGAAAACAGTTCTACTATGTAATACACTTACTTTATAGTCAGTAGTTCATCTGCATCCATTTGGAATTATTGCAATGTAGCTATCTAGCCTCAATTTTGATCAGGATATTTTTTTACATAACAAGGAATTCTATACTATATTATAATACCTGAAAAAATTATTGGAACAGATCAATTTCATTGTGACCATTTTTTATTTTCACAATTTCCCAGAGTTTCCCAAAGTTGCCAAATTGGCAATCATTTATCTGTAAAAATACTTCATAGGACTCCAGATTACTCTGTGTATTATGCCAACAGGACTACTCATAGACTATCAGAAGTTGCCTTCCATCCAGTTCTACACATGTCTTCTACATGGAGCTTCTGGAATTTTTTGAGGACGTTTTACTGTGTATTTTTGACAACAGAACATGAAGTCTTAAGATAGTTGAATGCGAAGTTTTCTCGTAGTTTTGTACAACTCAGCTAGTCACTTGTTTCTATCTTGCACTTCTAAAGTATCACTCAATATGATTTTCAAGCAATATGTACTAGCTAATGCATACTTGCGAAGTGCAATTCACCATCTGGTAGCTTATGAAGCTTACTTGCTGCATAGAAACTCTAGATTATTGTTCTGGATAAGCTTTGCTGGTTATTTTTCTGTTCTCCCTCGCACATAAGACTTTATTGTTAACTAGATAAACCTAACAATTATAAGCTTGAAGAGACAGATATTAAAATATGATGGTTGAGGTTGAGCAGCATAGGATATGTATTCCTCCAACGATAAAGAATCAGACAAGATTGTTTTGCTTTAGATAACTCTAATGTTGACTGTTGTTGACATTTTCTCATTCATTACTTTTATAACTCTTTAACATTATCTGATATGTATCCTCACAAGTATTCATGAAGTGCTCTCTTATTTTCATCAAAGTTTTTAGGCTACATTGGACAGGTTTTGAATGTAGAAGCAAGACCCACTGATAGTAAATTTTTATTTCAGTATAATGTTATAGAGTATTTATAATGCTACAGAAGGATCACAGCTATCCGTGTGGGAAACACAGCCATTATTCTAAAGCCATTTTAGGAGATCTCAAGAAACACTTTTATCACGAGCTTCCGGAAAGTTTCTCAGACAACAGACTTATATTGTTAGAAAGAAGAAGAGCTACTCTATCCAGACAGTGTTGTTGTTAAATATTGTACATGGAATGTACTCATGTAGTACTTCATGTATGTGCATTAAATGTATTGTTTTTGAACTGCTGGATTGTGGACTGAACAAACTAATTTGATTTCATGCATGAAATTGTGTAATAATTATAAAGAGATTAGACAAACTGCTTAATACGCTTAATTAGATCTATGAAAAGTATAACTTAACTTAAACTATTGATTAGTTCTAAAAATAGAATTAACTGAAACAGTCAAAGTTCTTTACAGGTGAACTTTTAGCCACCAATTATCAGGGAATCGTACATAATCCAATAATAATAATTATTAAGAACTATTAAAGTAATTTTAGTTCAAACAATAAACACTATTTTGTATTTTATAATAATTATTCCTTATGTGCATCAGTTAAGTTTATTTACTTCTACATAGCTATTATTATTAAATTTGAGCTATACTATAGTATGATCTTACCTGTTGCCAACTCTGTGCTCGTACATCAAGACACCAAACATCACTTAAAGCCTTGCCATCATCTCCACAAGCTACTAACAACTGTGGATTGTTGTTGTTATAATCAAGACAAACAGTGGCATGATGACTTCTTGGAGATGGTTGCGGTGCTCCATGTACAACTTTTGTAAAACACTATTTGTACGAGAATATAATGTACAATCAAACAAATACTTTACAATATATATTATTTGAAGAACTGAAACACTTCTTCATGCCTAATTAAATATAATAACAATATCCAAAAGTATCAGCTGCATTTTAATAGTCTATTAATTATTTTAGTAACATGTACTGTGTTTTGCTGCCACCTGAGTAAGTACAATCACAGTATATACAGTGCTTAGAAGATATTTTTATTTCTCTTAGTTTTACTAACTAAAGTAATCAAGCAGTCTATGCTTGAATTGATCAACCTGAATGGAATAAAAATAATGTGCAGTAATTATGATAAGAATGTGCAATAATATAAAATACGACAAAATGAACAATAATCATAATACATCCGTTATACATTTCTGGTTTCATGGCGACGTGTGTATGTTGCTGTCAGGATAGTTTCCTGACAACATGCATCATATATTTGCTATAAATATGTAAGCATAAAAAGAATTTCAGAGTATAAAAGTGAACACAAACATTAGTAATCACTTTAAAACATCAGACATATTTGAGTCAGGAAACTTTGTGTCTTAATAGGATCATTGAAGTGTTCCATTGATATATTTAAAAAAATAATTATTGTTATTCCACCCTAGATATCTTCACAATGATATGTTTAGGTACACGACCTGTGAAATAACTCATGATATGTGACCGTCTACAGGAAAACCGGGCACAACGCGGCACCCTTCGAAATTTTTTTTTTTTGCACTTACAGAGTTGTCGGCGTCCAGATATTAAGCTCTCCAAGTTTTATCATCGTAGCTTAAGTCGTTATCACTGTAATAGACCTAACCGTTCCCTTCCGTCGGCTTGAAACAATACATTTTAAAGAAATTGATCGATCTTTTCTTGATATTTACGCACGCCATGTTGTGCCCGGTTTTCCTGTAGATGGTCACATATTTCACCATGTTGCTGTACTGCCAGGCTCATTACCCATGTAATTATAGCAACTGGCTGAACTTGTCAATTTTCTTGGTTTTTTAAGCTACCTTCCTTTTGTGTAGCTACTCAACCAATGTTAGAGCAGCTGCTAAAGGAGGGGGTGGGGCTACTAACTACAGTATTGAAGATATCTAGTGTGGAATAAATCACATATTACACTCAGCAGAGTGATATGGTTTGATAATTCATTCCCTCTGGCTCTTGAAAATAAATTAGCCAGGTCATGAAATATTTCACCATATCATACTCTGACTCATGTAATAAGTACTGTATACTAGAAAAATAGTTGTTTGAGCCCAAGTACAACAAATATCCTCTGCAAGTGCAGCTGCCTAGATACCTATATAAAAATACCACTACATGTCTTTGTACTTTGTAAATTGTACTCTCTCCCTCCCTGTTTTTGTATTCTTTTGCTGCTTAGAAATGGCCAGTTGCAACTTACTAGTCTCTTCAATGAGAACTCATCCAGGTCAATAAGAATTTATACACAGAATTATAAAAAATATTTGCTTTTTTATTTAGTTTCGTAGAGTAAGTTTTAATAAATGGACACTCCACTAAATTACTTGTTATTTTATATAAGTGGCCGATTTGCCTTAGTTCCTATGTTCCATGAAATCCCCTCCATCTTAACAAACTCACTAGATAGAAACTAGCAATAAAGGAATAAAAGTACTTTTGTCAGCCCATGCTGCAACTATCTTTAGTCTGAACAAAGATAGTGTAAATACTAAATAGATTATTATTTCTAGTCCTCTCTCAGTATGCAATTGATATAAACCTACAGCACAAAAAAAATTAAAGCTTTTGCATTTACAGCCATGTGCTAATCCTTTTCTAATGTATTTATTTTACGTACATAAATAGTTTACATTGTACATATGTAATGGCAGATGAATGCTATCATTTGTATTTTATTGCTTAATTTCTGCACATATCTTGACTAACCTCATATTATCAACACAATTACAATGATCGAGATATTACATCAATTCTTACCATCTGTGCCAAGTCTATGAGGTAAGTGTCATTGAGGTCACTAGTACCATCCCATCCACCAAACAAGACTGCATGTGTAGGACTAATGCAGGTGACTGTAAAACCACCTCTAGGAGAAGGTCTACTTCCAGTGATCAAGGGAGAAGACCATGTACCTAAATAAAAATAGCAATGTAATTATATATTTCTTAAGTTATTTTAAGATATCTATTTTATGAAGACTTCAAATGTCATTTACATAAATTTAAAGCTGCTTTATATGCAGCAATTATTATACAAGTTATAATTCAAAAGTATCGTATCTATTGTTAGTAGTAATTTACCAATGACCAAGTTTTTGGTTGATATTATTGGAGTAATAAGAATGACTTACATTATGTTATTTGAGACACTTAATTTATGAGTTGGTAATGGTTGTATTTGCAGTGTTTCAGTTTCATGGTTACATGCCTCATTTTATATGAACACTTTATATAGCCAAAAATTATTAATCTTAATTACTTCAAAGACTGTAACTGATATGTTTATAATAATTCACAAACATAAATTAAGTATTTCGCTGTGCGTTTTATAAAAAATTTGTTTCAAACTAATACAACATTTTAAACCATTTACTTTTTGAGAAAATGTGTTCTCAAACACCTCAGCACTTACGCAACTACTAAATGTATTTCCACTTTTAACAAATTTGCTCTATTACTATTGATAGACTCAGTCACATATAAATTGCTTTATTATTACTATTTACACAGAACCAGTACTACTTAGTGGTGCCCATTGTGTGAATAAATATTAATTAAATGAGTCATCCTAGAAGCAATACTAAATACAAGAATGCATAATTGGCATGTTTAAACTAATGACATTCCATTCTATCACTACAAATAAATTCATACACAAACCAAATTCCTTAGTTCAAAAATCACTAATACATACTCAATATAATCATAACCTGAGATAGTAATTATTCTAGTTTCTATTTATGTTGAAAAGAAATGATTGAAAAGTCATTAAAGTTCATTGCTAAAGACAGATATTAGCACTGTAACTTTGAATTTATCACGTCTGATTATATCTTTATAATTATTCCCGATAAATGTTTACAATGTAAAAGGGTAATAGTTCCACTATGTCTGAAACCATTAAATTGTATTCACATCTACATGACAAAATTAAATATAGCACAAATATATAAAACCATTGTGTTATAATTATTCCATGAAAATTTCGATAATAGTTTACATTAAATCTGCAAATAACTCTAAAGAAATTATATCTGTAATACTTTATTAATATACACTGTATTTTAATAATAATGTATAAAATAAATCGTGACAAATAAATTGAAATACAATTTGTGACTTACCTTGGGAAATATGGTACTTATGAATCTCATTTGTACAGCCACGACCATCTTGATGATGTTTACTCTTAGTAAATTGTGATCCAGACTGCAGTTCACCTGATGGTATGCCATAGCCTCCAATCACGATTAACGAATCATTACAATATATCATGTGACAAGCAGATTTCCTCATGGGTCCACTATCATGTGGTGGTGAGAGTTGCTTCCACGTCATAGATCTGGTGTCTAGCTGATGCAGTGAAGCATGGAATGATGTACCATCTTTACCACCAAACAAGTAGAGAACATGACCTGAATAAGATGTTGCATATTCATACATTCCAGGAGGTGGAGTACCAGTTGTTGAAAATTCTTTCCAGTATTCTGTAGAGCACTCATAGATTTGAATTACGGTTCTCAGTTGTCTTTTATTCTCATCAAAGTTATCAACAATACCTCCATAAACATACAGTTGTTCAGAACTTGATGAGGAAGCAGCATTTACTCGAGGTGAAGGTTCATAGTTAGTGAGAGGCTGGTCTACGATAAAATTATAGTGTAAATTGTACAAATAAAATATAATTTTACAAATATACAAAGTAATATTATTTCACTGCAGAATTAATGTAAAGGTTGCTGATATGTACATTTACTGAAATAAATTTTTATTAATTGGAATTTTTTCTTGTGTAATTTTAATTTGTTTAAAATGTTTCAAATTTACTTTCAAAATCATCACTTGTCCTGTACTTGGATATTCCAATAAACATTTTAGTTAGTATTTAGCTGTTGTTAGTAGTTAGCTGTTTTATAAATTATATGACATTATAATATACCATTATGGAAAATATTGTTTAACTGCCAATCCTTCAGTCATCTCAGGCAGCTGCTAACATTAAAGTCCAAAAGCAGCTGTCAATATAATGCTCTTAAGTGGAATATACTTGTACTCATAATGAATGCAATGCTAAAAAATGATCATATGTAATTCATTAAAAATAAATAATAATAAATATACATCAGGTTAATAATGCTTCAGATTGGTTGTTGGAAAAAATTAAGGGAATATGGTTTGCATATTGATAAGTAAAATAATAGTTAATGATTAATATCTTATTGTTTAAACTGAATGTAGTCAGAAATATAACAGATTTAAAGTGGACAGTGTTGCTACTACAATTGTGTTCCTACATGTTCCAATGTCTGTAGGTTACTAATCTGCACCAATGCTGTACATGTCAATTCTCATAATTCTATTTAAAGCTCTGATGAACATTTACAATTCATAATTTCCTTCTCAGCTGTCTTTTACTCATTAGATGTATTCTTCATGGGTTCGATTTCCGGTGGCGACCAAATATTTTTAATTCAGTATTGTTAAAAAATCCCGTGAAAGTAAGACAATAAATCTAATGAGTAAAAGAAGGCTGAGAAAGAAATATAAAAGTTAAAAAGTGGAGTAAAAAAATTCAACAAATAAAATCTTTAAAAAAAGAGAACTTTCGTTTGTCTGTTGAGAGTGAAACTGTAGCATAGCAGTACACTTTAATAGTATAAATACAGAATTAGAGTGTTTGTTTGCTGGCTGGTGTTGTCATAGCCCAATGGCGGAGCACTTGTGTCAAACAAGCAATAATGGGTCCGATTCCCGGTGGCGACCAAATATTTTAAATTCTATATTGTTAAAAACCCAGTGAAAATGAGAGAATACTACAATTTTTTTTATTATATTTCAATTGAAATATAATAAAGAAAAACAGAAATTTATCTTCACCTAATACATTGATTACCTTACAAGTGGCTATAGATATGGTTGACTACATTTTAACATCACACTGGATAGAGGTTAATTCACCTTTATTATAGGGGCCAGGATTGGCTTCTACATCTCCACATAGTAATAATAGTTTCTGTTTGAGTGAAGTAGTTCTGCAATGAATTTCTTTTGAGACATTTATTGAACTATTCCAAATGGACCAGATAAATGGTAGAGATATCAATTCTACTTTATTATTTGTCTTTCGTGGCTTTATTACAGTACAGAGTTTGTAATATTGAGTTTTAGTTTTCCTTCTGAAAATCCAGATCATTGTGATGGCTATTAACAGATATTGAGTGTTAGAGAAACATTGAGGTTGATTGATATATGAACAACGAGTCTCCCAGAGCGTTGATCTGTAAAGTCTTCTGTTGCTACTTTCCCAGTGTGTAGCTGGATATCGATGGCGACCCATGCTGAAGGTAAATTTGATAACATATTTATATTAAATTATAACTACATCCTATCATGTTAGGAAAAAAATTTGTGTTGTTTATATAAGACCATTATCTATTTTAACATATAGTTGTAATTCCATAAATATCTTATTTGTAAATGATTTATCTTAATCAAAATGTGTAAAATATTGAAGTGTATCTTTAGCTATACTAAACAAATCAGTTCAAACATTTACTATTCCTTTTATTTATTCAATGTTAAATCTAGACAATTTTTCGAGAGAAACAAACACTGTATTTTGAACCAAGTTTTTAGAAAAGTGGAAGCATTTGTGAGCTTTACGCAATCAACAACTCTTGGTGGATTAGCTAATTAACATCTTTGCAGATCATGCAAAGTAAGCATGTCCCAGACAAATGATAAAAGAAGTACAATTCCGGTGTGGACTGTGACTAAGTGATAAATGTGGGATGGTCTTGGAGGTTTCATGACAGTTGGCAAGTATGTAATTATTAAATTTACTGACTCAAAACCTTAAATTCCTTAGTCTTTCAATGATTCAGTCATTCTTGGCTGAAATAATTATATTTTTAACAGAAGCTCTAGACATAGGTTTAGGTATTTTATAGCTTCCAGGATGCTGGCTGTCCATGCTGCAGGCAAATCACCCTCCTGTTGGTGTGCCCTCCAGAAATCTTCCTGTTTACTTTTTGTTATTATACCACCATGGATAGTTCGACCTCAGTTGACCTCAGAAGAGGACTTCAGCAAGAAGCCAAAACGTCGTGTCAAGTCATAATTAAAATATTGGCTGTTAAAAAGAGAAAAATTTCATATTATTATAACTTTAGTCTTGCGGACCAGATATTTCTCTATCTTCCTGCCACTTACAGCAAGAAAGAGGATCTGGAAACAACTACAGTACTTCCCAGTTCCATTGGAATGCAACTAGTGAAGCATGGACCAGTAGTGTAATTTAATCATGAACTAATGGATGTCTACATGAGCTGTCAGCTAGGAAGGTCTTCGCATAGGGAAATTTGCTAATAACAATTGTGAATACCTTGTTTGAACACTATTATCAAGGGACTTTGAGCTGTGAGTGTAGAGCTTAAAGCTGTCTTCTGAGAGGAGCGTGTGAGTTTGCTGCTTGTGAATTCTGAGAGTGCAAATAAAAGTATGGAATAGCAGCCTTCTGCATCTCTTTCATGTTTTATGTGCATCTGCATACTCCATAATAAATCTGTTTGTAGGGCTTATTTCAGAGTTCAGTCACTACCACTTCCAGTGGAGTGAAGTTTTAATGCTCAATCATTTTATATAGTCAGTTTGAGGTTAGTCATGTGATTGGTACAACCTACAGACATTCCTGTAGCGCACCTGATAACTTTATGGCTGTCCACAGACCATTTCCAGGCAAGCAATATGATAAAAGTATATGATTATATTAAAGGTATTGTTCACAAGATTACATATTAAAAGACTGCCCACATCTCTTTTGTTTTTGCATCTAAACAACCCTCCATGCCCCTAATCAAGTGTGTCACTACTTCAGCTCACAAACTATAAAAAAATTGGAATTACTATCTTCCCAATATTAAAGTTTAAATCTATGCATACACTGCTTCTAATGCAAGTTCTAACCTAACTGGACAAATTCAATTGAGCTGGAGTCAGACACATGCGAAGAAACTCTATAGAGAATGGAATCGGAGGACCATCCGATGTGGCTCAGCAGTAACTCAGCCCCACCGCCAGGACCAAAACAAGTGTATAGCACATGATACAATTCAAATAAACCCTTTACCCACTAGCGATAACAGTATAGAGTTTATCAGTCGAATCGGTAATTCTACTGTTACAATGGTAACGAATCTTGGAGGTGGGGGCCTCTGAAGATTGGGTTGGGTGGGACCAGATTTGTTCTTTGTGATCTAGTTGCAGTAGCGCCCCCTTATTGTCACACCATATCACCAGTGGAATGGTCCCAGAATAAAAACTACCGGTGAGGTGCAACAAATGTCCCTTAGCTTTTTATTCAGCTGTTTGTCTAACATAGAATATAAGCTTCCATTTCTGCTTCAACATCTGCTGGTATCTTCGCTACCTACAGTGCTCTAGTAGTTCTCACGTTGAAAAACTAGTAGTACCCTCAACCAGCCATGAAATGACAGCTTTGACGAGCAAGTCCAACTCTCTATCCTTGACAGTACCTCACAGTAGCTATATAACTCCTGTACACCTTCTCTCTCACTTTCATCCTCCAAAATGTCATCGCAGACGAAATCCACTGCCTCAGTTGCAGAAATATTTTTTGCCATTTTTCGAACTAACGTCTAAGTTTATTTTTAGCCCGACTACCTCAGTTACATAGTAGCTATTTCTATTTTAAATATACATGTAATAGAACAACACATTAGCCGTGCTCTGGATTTTGCAGCTAAGCTGCTTTAGTCCTTATTATTTAGGGTGAAAATATTTTCCCCTGCATTATGCCATCCTTGAGCTCCTATAGGTGCTTGTGCCAGTGAATAGGTTAAATTCATATCTACAGAAGTTACCAATACTAAGAAAATTGTGGCAAGTAGCTAGTATTTCCATATTTGTCAGCTAATATTAGAAAAATAACAATCTGGTCGATTTTATTCTGTAGCTGAGAGTTTGTTCAAGAGTTACTGGTAATTGAAATATTGAACTAAACAAAAATATAGTATCACACTCTAGTTCAGCGAGCGAGCGAAGCGAGCGAAGCTGACTCTCAGTCGTGTTCAATTGAGATTTCAGATATATATATATATATATAACTAGTGATGTGCTTCAGCACAAATGGCGAGCGAGCCTAAAGACAATACTATTTTTATATGAATGATTCTGACTTCTAACACTGAAGCTACTGAAAATAAGGTCCAGTTTTTAAATTTCGCATACACGGTAAAGGGATTTCAGTGCCATGGTAACAACTCTCTGCAACTGCTTGAATTGAAGCATAAAACAATACACGTTATTTAAAAGTTTTCTTTGTGATATTCTTTAGCTAAGTAGTGGTTGTAACACACAATGCTTTGACACAACTGGACATGCACGCTACACAGACGTACCTTCGCGTCGCGGTAGTCTATGGACAATGTATTTTCACGTAAATACTGTTGCGCACGCTTATAAACCATAACAAAGATCGATTGACTTACACCACCGCCGCCCCTCAACCTCGAATAGAATTGAAGTCCCTTAAGTTTTCATCAAGTTTGAAAACTGCACTGCACCCGCAAACGAATGCAAAACGGTAAACATGCATTTCAGGGTGAGACGGGTACTGATCGATAAACCATAGGATTCTGTTTAGTGCAATTTGGGACGGGGTCGACCACATAACTAACACAAAAACGCGAGGGTCAAAGTACAAAATGACATACGTACGTCCAAACATATATACAAACAAACATCCCCGATTTTTTCATTTTTACCCCTGTAAGTGTCTCGCTCGCTACGCTCGCTCGCCAATTATATGTAGGTATGTATGCGTACGTCAAAAAATTATGCCCGCGCTTCTAACTAGTGGTGTGCTTGAGCACAAATGGCGAGCGAGCCTGATAGTTAGGTAACATAAAACTAAGTATTGTTACTATGTTTTAGCTTAGTTCATGCAAAAACTATAATAGCCGTTATGATCTTTTATTCCAGCAAACAAATACAAAATCACTCTCTTACCTGATTAATGGTAACTTTTGTAGTATCAAACATCTGCCATTCTGATACTCTCAATTACCAGTAACTCTTGAACAAGCTCTCAGCTCAGATAAAAATAAACCAGTGTTATTATTTGTAATTTTAGCTCCGTATCCCCCTACGGAGAAGTTTTGAAATTAAGTCTGGAAAAGGGTCTTCAATGCCATAGTAACCGGTCGAATCAACTTTTTGTTTCTTGAAAAGCAAGCATTTTCGCAGAAAATTTCTCCCACTTTGGAGCTTTAAGTATAAAGTAAGGCTAGCTTAATGCTGTAGTTTCAGAATAAACTGGGGTCAAGCCTAAAAAGCCGTGTTTTTTGAAGGAAAAAAGCTCCCCCCGCGCGCGTTTAATTACATACGTACGTCCAAACATATATACAAATAAACTAGTGGTGTGCTTGAGCACAAATGGCGAGCGAGCCTTAAACCACACTATTGTTAAATGATTGATTTTAACAACTAACACTCAAGCTACTAAAATAAAGTCGAGTTTTTAATTTAAGTATATGTGGTAAAGGGGTTTCAATGCCATAGTAACCGCTTCCCGCAACTGTTTGAATTGAAAAAGAAGCAACAAAATTGAGTCACGTTATTTAAATTTTTCTTTGTGATATTCTTAATAGTAGTTGTAACGCACAATACTTTCACACAACTGAACATACCTACGCAAGACTTACCTTCGTGGTTCGTCTAGTGGACAATGAATTTTCAAGTAAATGCTGTTGAGTAGGGCTTATAACTGTGACAAATAGCGTATTAACTTACCACCGCC
>WLWD01006352.1_pt1 | contig 21176 bp, 27 predicted proteins | sample 6712731 | NCBI WGS metagenome assembly WLWD01 (sample SAMN12718690, study PRJNA576275) | sponge metagenome | isolation source: marine sponge | host: Mycale hentscheli | place: New Zealand: South Island, Marlborough, Capsize Point | collected 2014-11-01
CCTCCCTTCCTCCCTCCCTCCCTTCCTCCCTCCCTCCCTCCCCCCTGCCCATTTCTACATACATTGTGTAACTTTTGATTATTTGAATGGAGTTTGTGTCCACAAACTGAAGTTGGCAGAGTTGGTCCAGTAGTCCTATGTATAGTTTAATGTTGAAACCAATAGCAATACATTGCCTGCAGGGAAATTAGTGTAGTACTAACACGTACTAGGCCAACATTATTTCATTTATAAAGGAGGTAGGGGTTACCGTTTGAAGCACCTAGTATTTCCAGCTCATTCTGTGCCAGTGCTATTAGCACCAAAATTTGAAACTGTCACCTGCAGTGCTCTGCCAGAGAAATGCTGTGCCTAGCCTAGCAATGACTTGCCTCCAGCAGGCTCCACCTCCTAACTACCCCTAATAAAGTTGCTATGCCGGCGATAATTACCATACTATGATGATCATAGATTTAGTGATTTATAGTTTAATTTTATTAAAAATATTATTGGCTGTTAGAACTGGGAAATGTTTGCTATTATAAAGATCAAAGTGCATGTTGTTTGATTAAAGTGCTCACATTCCTGTGGCAGACTCTTACTTGAATCACAGGTTTCTGTAATTAGAAATGAAACAACCTCTCAAACTAGAGGAGGGATTTTTTTTTTTTAATTCCTATGTGCAAACATTGTTTAAAAAATATTCTATCACTCTATATGGAAATTCCTTGACCCAATGTTGGCAAATGTTGATGTTAAAGGTCCAGTATGTCAGTAGGTGTATTACACTATGATATATATAGTACTTATTACATTAGTCAGAGTGTGATATGGTGAAATATTTCACGAACAGGCTAATTTATTTCCACACACCATCGGAGGAGGGTAGCTATAAAATTCAGGAAAAGTGGGGAGCTTGGCCAGTTGTTATAACTACTAGGGTACTGAGCTTGAACAATACAGCCGGAAATAACAACCATGAAATATCATGAGTTATTTCATGGTTCACATACCTAAAAATATCATTGTGAAGATATCTAGGGTGGAATATATATGTATATAATTATATATATAATACTTATAGCACGAGTCAGAGTACAATATGGGAAAATATTTTACGAGCACGCAAAATATTTTCACGAGCCAAAGGCGAGTGAAAATGTGGCGTGAGAGTAAAATATCATTCCCATATTGTACGACGAGTGTGATAAGTGATTTATTGCTTCTTTGAAATTTTTCTCAACCGGTTACAATACAATTTTCATTGATTTTACTCGCTACGCGCGCGCTACAAGGAGCGTACAATATAAACCGTACAATATGGGAGAATACAGAACGCTCGTGTGATGCGGAAATATTCAAGTAAAAAAATATCAAAGCTGCAATAAATATATATATATATATATATATATGGTCTATAAGGTTGTTTCAGTGTGTATTCTGATAGTTATGTGAGTACAACTTACGACTATAGAAAACATACATGCCAGTCCTTTCGATGGATAGTGAGTGATTTATTTACTACAGTAGCAGGTATTCATACCACTGGATATACTGAAGTACCTTTATTGAGGATACGATTTAGTTGGTGAAAGCTTTTGGTGTGAAGTCATTAAACGAATGTGTTGTGTCAACACTGGGAGGCAATTGTAGTTTATAATGTTGATCATACTGTGCCCACTGCTGCTTGAGAATGTTAACAGGTGTATGTGTGTGTGTGTGTATGTGTGTGTGTGTGTGTGTGTGTGTGTGTGTGTGTGTGTGCAGCCAGAAGAAGTGGGAGAATTAGAGCAGCTGACTGAGCTATGGGTGGATACTAATTTCATAATGGAACTCCCACATGTGAGTAAACCTAATGCAATATAAACACAGTTCATTTCACTACTTGCAATGATGGGCTGGTCTTGAGTACTGGTCTGGTCTGGTGTGCTGGTCTGGTCTGGTGTGCTGGTCTGGTCTGGTGTGCTGGTCTGGTCTGGTGTGCTGGTCTGGTCTGGTGTGCTGGTCTGGTCTGGTGTGCTGGTCTGGTCTGGTGTGCTGGTCTGGTCTGGTGTGCTGGTCTGGTCTGGTGTGCTGGTCTGGTCTGGTGTGCTGGTCTGGTCTGGTGTGTTGGTCTGGTATGGTGTGCTGGTGGTCTGGTCTGGTGTGCTGTTCTGGTCTGGTGTGATGGTATGGTCTGGTGATGCTGCTGGTCTGGTTGTGTGCTGGTCTGGTCTGGTGTGTGCTGGTCTGGTATGAGTGTGATGGTCTGGTGTGCTGGTCTGGTCTGGTGTGATGGTCTGGTCTGTTGTGTGGTCAGGTTGGTGCTGCGGGTATGGTCTAGTGTGCTGGTCTGGTCTGGTGTGCTGGTCTGGTCTAGTGTGCTGGTCTGGTCTGGTGTGCTGGTCTGGTCTGGTGTGCTGGTCTAGTATGGTCCTATCAAGCCACCTTTTCCCCCCTTACTTGCAGAGCATCATGAAACTGAAGAACCTTACTGTTCTAGATGTCACTAAGAACCGACTGGAGCAGCTGCCGGCCAACTTCACGACTCTCTCCAAACTCTCAGACCTCCACATTTCCTTCAACCTACTGGAGACTTTACCTGAGGACTTTGGGGCCATGACAAGTCTGACGCTGCTCAAAATGGACAGCAACCATCTGCTCGCTATCCCAGAGTCCATCGGGAAGCTGGAGAAGGTCAACGAGCTGCTGCTCTTTGATAATATGTTAGAGACTGTGCCTTCATCTTTGTTTGAGATGAAGTCTTTAGAAATGCTGAACTTGGACAGGAATCATCTGGTGGAGATTCCCTCCACAGTAAGTTATATTGGATGAGGTGTGGCTGAGCGTATACTTGAGGATCAGATGATTATAGATGAGTGTGTTTTATATTTGGTATTACTTTTATATATATGTGACAGGCTCTGGGAAAACCGGACATTTCGGGAAAAAATTGAAATTGAGGTATAGGCTCCAGAACTAAGTCATCGGAAAAATTCTTTCTTTCTCCTATTTTTGTTTTTTTGCAGAATTAGTCTTAGTGACCCTTACTCTAAGTCTATGCCAAATTTCAAATGTCAAAACAACTTAAAAGACCTCAAGCGTGCTGTGGAAAGACAAGCTACTTTTTATTCTCTCTCGTTCTCGAAGTACAATAAACGGGGAATGGGCGGAGTTTCAAACAAGCAGCTAAAAAAAAAAAAACAGCATAGCTTTGAGACTATTGCATGCAATCTACAGCTTACCTCTGGCTGAAAGTTTACCACTACAGCGAATAGAGTAGCCAAGGATTCCGAAGACAGGCTGTGAGACGCTCTGAAAGCTAAAAAGAACTTTACGCAAAACTTCGTTAGTCGCCGTTAAAAAGCGGCTGCACAATTTAATTGTGTATGTGGAGTACGCCGTTAAGTATACGGAAACGTTAATTAAACCGGAAATGGAAATTCAATTTATGTTTTCTCGATTTCTAGTTCAATTGCTTTGCTGAATACAGCCCAGTTCAACTGCCAGTTTCTCTATGCATCGAAGGTTTTACCCTCCAGTATTTTAGCACTAAGTTGAGATAAATTGTAGCTTTTTATCAGCATAAAAAACTCAATTTTTTTGGTTTGCTTGAAATGCCCCCTTTTGTCAGAGCCTGTCACATATAATATAATATATATATATATATAAATAAATAAATAAATATATATAATACTTATAGCACGAGTCAGAGTACAATATGGGAAAATATTTTACGAGCACGCAAAATATTTTCACGAGCCAAAGGCGAGTGAAAATGTGGCGTGAGAGTAAAATATCATTCCCATATTGTACGACGAGTGTGATAAGTGATTTATTTCTTCTTTGAAATTTTTCTCAACCGGTTACAATACAATTTTCATTGATTTTACTCGCTACGCGCGCGCTACAACGAGCGTACAATATAAACCGTACAATATGGGAGAATACAGAACGCTCGCGTGATGCAGAAATATTCAAGTAAAAATATCAAAGCTGCAATAAATATATATATATATATTTATACTATTGAGTTTATTTGTTTTTCATCACTGTTGAAGTGCATTTTATCAATGTATAGTCGAATAAGTAGCCACAGCTGGAATGTAGGATTGATAAAATAAAATTTTCATGGGATTGATTGATTGATTGATTGATTTAATTAATTTGTTTATTATTATTATTGTTTGTATGAGTAATAGCATGGGTAACCGTGCTATTCGGGAATAATAGTACGGGTAATGCGATTGAAATAGCACGAGGCGAAGCCAAGTGTTATTTCAATTGCTTTGCGAGTGCTATTGAGCCCTAATAGCACGGTTACTCATGCTATCACTCACTAATAGTAGGCCAGCTTCATTTGCACTGTAGCTACACGGTATCGTTCACTCACTATCTCTGTGTTCAGGATTAGTTACCTCTGAAACTTCGTTTTCAACCTATGGCTCCTCCTAATCTGTTAGCAAACCATCCTGCTCTAATACGGGTAGAACTTCTGCGCTAAAGAATGGCATAGACACCAACTTAAAACTACTCGAACTGATGTTTCCAAGGCAAGAGCTGCACACATGCGCACTTACCTATACTATTTCACTTAGCTACCATGGTATTTCACTTAGTTTCCGTGGTATTTCACTTAGTTACGCGCTATTTCACTTTCCCCCGTGCAATTTCTATTGAACAGCGATTTTCCCCATACAATTTTGAATGGGCCATTTACGTGCCGTACTATTAATATTATTACACTTGTCTGTCAGTAACGACGGCGATGACGATGTGTGTTCATGAATAGTTCGTTAGCTGAGCTGGATAGATAAAGCATCATCAATAATGGGTTGGTAAAATATCTTTATTAACAAAGTAACGACGACAAAGTGTGTATTTATGAATAGAGTCAAGGAAATGAGAGCGACAAGACAATGTGTGTACTCCTATACTAAGTTGAGTTGGTAAAGCGTCATCAGAGTCAACAGTGGTGTGTGTGTCATGAATAAAGTTTTCGTCAGGTTGGTAAAGTGTCGTCAATATTGGCGACTGTGGCTGTGTGTGTATTCATGAATGCATGGGTCAAGAAAAGTAAGTGAGAAGAAAAAAAAGCAGCCTGATGTAACTTAAACAAGTGGTAGAGGATAATAACAATGTTTCCAAAGTCATCTTTTGAAAAAACAGGTCCTGTGGCCATATTTTTTTAAATTTTTTTTATTTATTTATATATATTTTTTGCACTTCAAGGAGTCTCTTGATGTAGTTTTCTGCCACACGCGCTTAAAATGAAAATATAGCTAAGACTGGCACAAAAGTTTAAAAGTTCTAATTATGGTGAATTCAGTTTAAATAGTTTGTTGTTGTTGTCATTGTGTAGTTTGCTAGCTATAAATTGAGACTCATATTCTTTAGCGAGTAGCTCTAAGCCCAATTATTGCTACCAGCAGCTGCCCTGTGCGTTGCTATGTACCGTCACCCTTGATAAAAAAAAACTATTTCCATTTGATGAAAAATAAACTTCAATAATGACTAGTAAACAAATTCATTAATTTAATGAATGAGTGGGTGTGGTTACATGGGTGTGATTGTAATGGCCGTACCAATTTGATTTGGCTTCCATACTGTATTATCAAAGTTGATATAGAGTTATGGGCCTGCCTGGGTGTATACTCATGGTTATAAGTCTACTTATTGACCTCATCACATTCCTTTAATTAGGTTGGCCAATGCCAGACTCTTCACGTGCTGTCTCTGAGAGAGAATGAGTTGTGCGAACTGCCGGAGGAACTTGGAGAACTCAAACATCTGAAAGTGCTGGACATCATTGGCAATCGCATCAGAAATCTACCCATCTCCTATAGCAACCTAGACTTGGATGCATTTTGGATTGACTCTAGTCAGGTAAAGGGTGGAAGTCACATATGCCATAAGGTTATTGTGAAGGTTGTCTGGTAAAGGGAGTAAATGCCACAGTCATACTTGCATCAAAGTATTCCTAACTAATAATAATAACTAATCAATTAATAAAAAGTGTATCTTGCTCCCAACCCACAGAGATGAACACATCAAATAAAGTGATTAATAGCATCAGAAGTCTTCCCAAAATTAAATAACACAATAATGACTAATCCCCAAAAGGTATAGCAATATATGCCTCTGGCACTATAAAATAAGTTTCCCAAAAACCTTTTATACAGCAATTATAACAAACCAGAGAAGTTCCTATCCATTTTATGAGGCCATCTGTAGCTACTGCTAGTCTAACATGTACATTGTACATTCACCAGAATGTGATAACACATGTGCTACACCTGACACATGATAACACATGTGCTACACCTGACATGTGATAACACATGTGCTACACCTGACACATGATAACACATGTGCTACACCTGACACATGATAACACATGTGCTACACCTGACACATGATAACACATGTGCTACACCTGACACATGATAACACATGTGCTACACCTGACACATGATAACACATGTGCTACACCTGACACATGTGCTACACCTGACACTTGATTGGAGATTTGTGCAGATATTAATCTATTATTATTATTATTATTTTATTTGCATAGTAAATTATTGTGGTGACGTCTCCAAAGAATTTCTGTTCCCCATGATTCCAGCGTATCGTGAATCTTTTCCCCACTTTTATTCAACAAGTCACAAGTCCCCTATTGCCACCCTTAGTTGGAGGAGTTTAAGTCCACCATTTTTAAATGGCAAGAGTTGTGCTAACGTGTGTTGTGCTAAAAAAAAAACAGTACAAGATATTTTAAAGCAATACATAGTATTTTAATTTTTTTTACATTTCCCCCAACAGCCTCAGCCACTAGTCATGCTGGAGCAGAAGCCAGACCCTGAAGATTCCAACCAGAGAGTACTTGGCTGCGCCTTCCTCCCTCAGAGAGGCCCGTACAACTCCAGCATGGGTGAGTTTGTTTGTTAGTTTGTTAGTGACCGTGTGTGTATGGTGTGGAGTATTCACATTCAGATTGTTATCTATAAAAATAAAAAAAGAAAGTATTTTTTAATGTTATACCACTTAGTGTGACATTATATAATGTGTTGGTATAGTTATAGAGTGTTTGTGCATGTGTTTGCATGTGTGCTTACATACATATGTCATAATGCTGTGTTTATGAACCGGAGTCTGGTGTAGTTTACTATGAGTGGGTTGTTTGTTGCTATGGAGATAGTTGCCGTGGAGTGGGTTGCGCAACATAATGGGCTGTATGTCTATACATTTAATCGCATTTAGTCTATTTGCACAGGGTTAACAACTTCCAGTAAATGATCGAGAAAAAATATCAAGTTAATTTTATTAGCCTGAAGCCATTAGTCTAATGAGAAATAACTTACAAATCTCTTTGGCCGCGTCTTTTGGTTTGCCTTTGATTTCGTCTGTGCAGAGAACTTCCTGGAGGACAGCTCTTTGTCATCGGAGCAGCCTGGTGGACTTTCAAGGACTGGGTCATTTGGAAAGGGGGTGAAACTGGGTGTGGCCTTTGATCCTTCAGCTGGTCCAGCTCCAGCAGAGGAAGGCAGTAAGGTATGTGGGCGTGGCATATTTACACAGCCTACTGTGGCATGTAACTACTGTACGTTGCTAGTGATCAGTGATGAGTAAGTGCTGTGAGCTTGTGCATAATCGCCTGGAATAAGTGCAACTAATGTGTTGTTTTGGTCCTTAACAGTGTGATATGAAAGCATGTTGCATCCAGCTCAGTGATGTCTTAGCATAGCTACATTGATGACACGTGAACACTCTAATCACACACTAAACAGTTGGTACCTCTGCCTAACTAGCTGACATGGAACTCTTGCTCAAATGGTTGCAAATCGTAGTAACCTCTCACCTTTCACCTTTCAGCTGGTTAGATTTCCAACTCCTTTTCGGAAGGACTTGAAGGCCCTCAAAGTCAGGAAGAAGAACAAGTACAAGCCTAAAGCCACACCTTCCACTACCATCTTCCGTAAGGGCAGCACGTGTAGGGACGACTTTGCTGGCCCCACCTCCTTGGATCACAAGATACATGAGCTGAGAGGGCAAGGTGACACCTCTCCCCTCACACCCCTGACCTCCACTCCAGTGCAGAAGTCCCAGGAGAGCCTGGGAGATTTTAAAGACGTAAGTTTATGGGGAGGTGGTCTAATTACATGTAGGCGACAGAAAGGGTGTAGTATGTAGCTGTGAGTGACTGGAGCTCTCTGTGTGGCTGTAGATTGTGGAGCAATATGGCACATCTCCATCCAGTAAGGTGAGTGAGTGAGTTGAAGGCAAGTTTGTATCATGTGCACTTCACATTTGAAAATGGTAAATGGTGGTTGTTTTTTTAGTTGCTGAGACTTTTCATGATTACAATGTGTGTGTGTGTGTATATTATATATGTAGCAGCATTGATGAGACATAAATTTATGCATCGATGTATAAATTTATATGTCTCAGCTCTCAATGCTGCTACATATATACACACACACATACATCAGGAAGATGTTTCTTGTACAGTTTCCTGATAAATTGTGACCGTCTATGGGAAAATCGGGCACAACGCGGCATGCGTAGACGTCGCAAAAAGATCGATTTAGTTCTTAAAATTGTATTAAATAAGCCTAATGAAGGGAACGGTTAGGTGATATATAGCGGGAATGGCTAAAGCTACGGCGATAAAACTTGGAGAGCTTAATATCTGCTTGCCGAGGAGTGTGTAAGTGCAAAAAAAAATTTTTTCGTCGGAGCCGCGTTGTGCCCGATTTTCCTGTAGACGGTCACAATTGATGATGCCCTCTTTTTAAAAAATAGAAGAAACTGTACTTGAGTCATTGACTGCAGTATTGGTAGTCTTTGGTGAAGCAACACACTTATTTTAGGAGAGGTTTTTATGGGTGAGAAGAAGGAAAGAGGAAACCTGGGGTCTACCCGTGGAAAATCACACACAAAAATTCCCTTAGTTGTCTTTATCTGCTCATTCTTTATTCTGTACATGCACATGGGATGTGCTTAGCTTGGGCATTTATTCACTGAAGTGAATAGAATAAAGATATGAATAAATTCTATGAATAATAATAATATAATAATAATAATAGTAGTAGTAGTAATAATAATAATAATAATAATAATATAATAATAATAATAGTAATTCAGCGAAGCGAGCGGAGCTGACTTATTAATGAGTCCGCGATATACATTATATATTTAGGTCTAGGAATTGTTTTTGTTCTTGCGTGGGCGTACGTGTGCACATTTTCTCCTACGCGCTTGCGCGGGCCAGGTAACCTTCTTAGCAACATTCTGTTTTGTTTACCCGCCGTACGAAGTAGCGATGCCCAGTGAAACAAATTCTGCGAAAGAGAGACAAAACGTTAGAAACGCTCGGTCAAAAGCTTTGAGGGCGTTAGAAACTCCAGAAGAAAAATTAGTAAGGAGAGAGATAAGAAATGAAAAAGACAGGGCAAGGAGGAGGATAGCTAAAACGAAACAGAAACAGGTAGCAAAGTAAAGAATCTTTCTTTTTGAAAAGCCATTAAATGTTCCTAATTTATTTGTTAGACTATTCCTGAGGATTACGGTACCAGGAGCCTTCATCATAGAAAAAAGCTACCACTATTGTTTTCTCACTTTGACAGTATTTTGTAGCCACACCAAGCATGCATGGAATAGCTGCAATTACAGGGAACATGCATCGCTCGCTTCGCTATTTTGTGCTATTAGAGCGCATCACTAGTAATAATAATAGTAGTAGTAGTAATAATAGATAATATAATAATAATAATAATAGTAATACAGTCGTGTGCATACACTGTAGCTAATAGAAGTAGTCTCTACTGGACTTCTTAGCAAAAACCCATATAGTACTCAACTTTGTTTTAAGCATAAGAACAACTTATACAGTGGTAGTTTTCACGCATCCTAAATATGACTTGAGTTGGGGCAGCACATTACCTGTTGCAGTCGAGTCTGGATGCCTCCCTCAATGGCACTTCATCATTAATTCTTTGTTTGGTTGTTGCAATCATTGACAGTCACTTTTATGGCTGTACACCAATACTGCAGGAAGTAGTTAGCTACCATGTTATATTCCTGTTGCTTCGAGCTAGTAGCTTCAGTAGTCTGAGGTTTCTGAAGACAGTGTTTGGTGGAGGTGGAGCTAGTAGCTTCAGTAGTCTGAGGTTTCTGAAGACAGTGTTTGGTGGAGGTGGAGCTAGTAGCTTCAGTAGTCTGAGGTTTCTGAAGACAGTGTTTGGTGGAGGTGGAGCTAGTAGCTGCAGTAGTCTGAGGTTTCTGAAGACAGTGTTTGGTGGAGGTGGAGCTAGTAGCTGCAGTAGTCTGAGGTTTCTGAAGACAGTGTTTGGTGGAGGTGGAGCTAGTAGCTGCAGTAGTCTGAGGTTTCTGAAGACAGTGTTTGGTGGAGGTGGAGCTAGTAGCTGCAGTAGTCTGAGGTTTCTGAAGACAGTGTTTGGTGGAGGTGGAGCTAGTAGCTGCAGTAGTCTGAGGTTTCTGAAGACAGTGTTTGGTGGAGGTGGAGCTAGTAGCTGCAGTAGTCTGAGGTTTCTGAAGACAGTGTTTGGTGGAGGTGGACTTGTTTACTTGACAGTATAAGGTCTAGTTATTGTTAGCTGTTTGACATGGCAGAAACAAGAACAACACTGGTATGTTTATTTTATTATGCCATAAGGCATCATTGCCAGCAAAGATAGCTGTAATCAGGAGGGTTTTAAGGAAACTCTTGGGAAGTGGGAGGGGCAATAGACTACTTTAAACAATGGAACAAGTTCCTATAAATCAGTGACTCAATGTGCTCTCTTGGCAGAGTCTAAAGTTTGCAAGTTACAAGGGAGTTGGTGAGAGAAAGATGGCCTGCTGGTCTGTGTAAGTGTATGTGTGTGTGTGTGTGTGTGTGTAGTAATGGCTCATTTAGTACATGAAGCAAGGCTACAGGAGTAAATATTGACTTCAACTGTTAGCCTCTCTGTGGACATACACAAGGCAGACTTTAGATTTTGGAAAAAACAATTATTTTCTTACTTTTTTTGCCTGAAAATATCTCTTTGGGAGTGAACATGTTTATGTAGGATCCATGTAGGCCATTTTGTCAACGATTCCATTCAATGAGCCGTTGTGGTCACCATCACAGGAGCTTTCGCTGTCCCCAACAACATATTGGGAACAAATTGGTGGGCATCCCTTTGCAGTGTTTTGTAATGTGTGTGTCTACCTACAAAATTTACAACAATTTTCGCATGCTTTTCGCAACAAAGTCATCCCCAGCTGAGTCTGCAGGCAATGTGTGGTTGAGTGCTCGTGATTGCTGGCATTCTTTATCCCTGTGAAGACTGTTTATATCTGGTGTACTTGGCTAAATGCCAGTTTGAATTTTTATTTAATTTTTTTGTTGTTGCATTGTGCGTGTATGTAAGCGTCTCCCTCCCCCTAGAGGCTTCCTATTGGCTAGTTGTAGTGCTTTTATGAATTGCAGTGTGGCAGGTAGCTTCTTTTAGGGGCATTCCTGCATCCACCCTTGTTTTAATACAATAACCCCCCCCCCCCCCCCCCCCCCCCCCCCCCAAGCTCAGCCATCTTGGTCAGTTGCCAGAGAGGAGAGAGGGAGCTATTCAATAAAAGTTCTGTAGTGCACTACTAGTTAGCCAGCTAGTTAGATTTGTGAGTAGATGGAGTAGCTCTGGAGTTGTTGTTTTTTATATTCTAAAACGTGTTCAAAGTTGGGACTCAATCTTTGTTTTGTACACTCAAGATTCTGGAGCACCTGCATTTTGATAGCCCCGGAGGACTTTTCCTGCCAAGCTGCATGTGTGCTTTAAATGAAGTTTTGTTTACTTCAAATACCAGTTTTTAGTCGAGTGCTGGTTGTTGTTTTTTGTGTGTGTAACTGGTTTTTTTGATTGAAAAGTTTTAACCTCAACTTCCAACTTCTGTTATCTGTCTTCCTGTCTGCAAGCTGAAGTATTGGGTTTGGAATGGGGACTAAGTTGAGCCATCACCGTAGTTCACGGCAAGAAGTCATTATTACCATCACTCCTCGCAAAAACTACTCCCCTCCCCTGCCACACCCCTCCCCTGCCTCCCACGCCCACCTGTCCTCTCGCACGCCCAGCGTCGAAGACAATCTTACAGACATATGCAAGCACAACTACAGCAGCAACAGCCACGCCCATTCCTCCCTGGCTCCGGACCAACCGTCATCTGCCCGCTGCTCTTCCGTGGCTTCTCTATGCTCGGGTAGCTCCTGCAGCACTTGGAAAGAGAAGCGAAGTGTTAGTTTTGACCTGCTGGCGGAAATGGCTGTAGTTTTGCCTAAAAATGAGCAGCAGCCCCTAAAGACCATGCTGGTCGAGGTGGGGGACAAAGGTCAGGAAGAGGAGGCAATGGACATGGGGGACATTTGTGATGGTAGCTCTACTTCAGACAGTGACCTGGGAGAGAATCGAGGCAGACACCATCGGCACATCCTTGAGGATGATGAGGAAGAAGATAAAGAAGAACCTGGTGTGGGAGTGACTGAGGTTGGGGAAGCTAGAGGCTGTGCATGGGGCTGTTGCAACTGAAGTCCAGTAGTTTGTGGAGTGAAATCCTGTCTTGTTGAATTTTTTCCCCATGAATTTTCTAGTGGTTTGGGTAATACTATCAAGGTTTATCATGATATTAGCTATGGACCGTGCTGCTGTGGATTATGAGGAAAATTAACTAATACAAGACATTTATCAGAGTGCATACTTGCATCGAGTCCAGACAAGTTGCACGATTTATATTTTCTTTCTCTCTCTTTCTACTTGTTAAAAAAATCTTGGTGAACAGCAACCCATTCAGACATCGTATTGACTAATCTTAACGTCTGATCATTTAAGTATCTATGATAATTATTCACGTATAGTTAGAGTGGGAGGAAATGTTAGGGTTCTGCTCTAATAAAACAGAAGTAGCTTGTTTTGTAAAAATCTGGCTCTAAATTTGTTTGGTCATAGATTTTTTGCGACATCTTTATTACCCTGCCATGTGTTGTTTAGTGACTGGATATTAAATATTTTGATGGGCTAAGAATGAAGATGTGCGTTTCATCTTTGGGAGTTATTATATTGTCACTTGTGGTCGTTATTGTAGTTGTTATGGTTGTTATTGTTGTTGTTATGGTTGTTATTGTTGTGGTTGTTAATATTGTTATTGTGCAGGTGCCTAGGCTAGATCTGGCGGAGTACGACGAGGAACCAAGTGGGGCCTCAGCTCTGTCCAAATCTTCCAAGATGGAGAATCTGTCCAAAGAAGACTTGCAAGATATTGGGGAGATGGAGGAAGAGAAGGTCAGGAAGGAAGATATGAAAGATGTGATTTTAGTTTAGGAAACTATTGAAAGGGGGGAGGGGTTAGAGACTAGCGGACTCTTTCTTACTAGTTGGTGTGTGTATAATCAAATTGATGTACGTAGTTAGTGTTTTATAAGATCTATTTCCAACCAGTATCACTCAGTGGTGTGTGTATGTGTGTGTGTGTGTACATGTATGTGTTTGTTGTGCAGCTCAAGGAAGAAGCTAGTGGTGATATGCCCAACTCTATGCTTCGAGTGATAGAGGTATATAATATGTATGCATGTATGTATGTAGGTATGAATGTATGTATGTAGGTATGTATGTATGTGTGTACTTTTGTATAGCATGAATGCATGTATGTAAGTGTGTATGGGTACATGCTGACTGGTTGGCGGGTTGTATCGAGGAATTGCGGAAGAGAAGGAAGTTAGTGACAGTACTAATACTGCTGATATGATTATAAAGTGTCTTTGTCCAGCACACCTGCACATTATGCATCACTTGCATGACTTCAAGATATTACTACTGTTATGAAATCTTTTAACGTGCAAGTAGTGAGTGTGTACCAGCTATTCAATTTGCTTTGATAGATCATCTCGTGTGTGTGTGTGTGTGTGTGTGTCTTCCAAGAGGAGCAACTCAGCTTCTTTAATTCATGCAGAGCTGCATTTATCTTTGTTTGACTGTTTGTAATGTACAATGCATGTGTGTATGTATGTATGTATGTGTGTGTGTGTGTGTATGCATGCATATATGTGTGTCATTGCATTTATAGGTGACTGTTGAAATTGAGAAGGATCCAGGCCAGACGCTGGGGTTCTCTATCGCTGGTGGGCGTGGCTCCACTCCGGCTTACGAGGATGTGGATGATGTGAGATGAATCCCACACTGTTCGTAGGCGTATGTTGTTACTTCCATTGCATGTGCGTATATTTCAGAGTGTGTACGTGACTAAAGTAGCTCCAGAAGGTCTGGCCGAGTTGGATGGAAGGATTCATCTCGGAGACAAGCTATTGTCTGTAAGTCTCTTTCTCATCTCTCTTAGTTGTGGTATGTAGAATAGTCCTAGCTACAGCAGAATAGTTCATGTATTTTTGGTCACCTATTGTTGCTGGTGGTGAAGGAGTGGAGTTGGTGCATAGTCTCTTGGTTGCTCTTCACTTGGTGCTTTGTTTTCATTACAATAAGTCGTGACACTCACAATTGTTGTAAGTGAAACATAACAATGTATGTGGCTATGTAGATTTGTATGTGTGTGTGTCAGGGGCGTGGCCAGTGTTTCTGAGAGGTTAGTTCCATTTCATGAAGATTGAGCTTTGTGCGAGTTAAATCAACGAGAGAAGCCACACCATATTTAAAGACTAGTCTATTTTCCATATTAGCATTTGTTGATTATAGTAGAAATAGTCACGGTTACAGTTGTTGCTGGAGTTATAAAGTCAATTATTGTTTATGTAACTGAAGTTGTTTGGTGTGAGAACTGTGGATATGAGAGCACATACAACACACAAATGCTAGTAACAGGTGTGGGAGGAGGTAGTAGAATGGACTGCCTCACAAAAACAAAAAACAAAAAAAAACAAAAAAAAAAACAACAACAACAACAAAACAATTATTTCCTATAGAGATGCAAACTTACTGGCATACAAGATTAGAGAAAGTCAGCACTGGGAATCTATTACTATGCAATTTTTTTTTAAAAATCAATGATAAATGGACTAACCAAACTTGGCCCCATAAAGTATTGGGTAGTACTACACAAAGAGCACTGAGCTTGCTTGGTTTAGTGGTATTCGAGCTAGCTGGTCTTACCCTCTCATGTCTCTACAACATGTTCTCAGTAAGCATGTACCCACCATACAACATGTTCTCAGTAAGCATGTACCCACCATACAACATGTTCTCAGTAAGCATGTACCCACCATACAACATGTTCTCAGTAAGCATGTACCCACCATACAACATGTTCTCAGTAAGCCTGTACCCACCATACAACATGTTCTCAGTAAGCATGTACCCACCATACAACATGTTCTCAGTAAGCCTGTACCCACCAGTTGTTCATCAGACAATGCTTTACTGAATGCCAAGCCAAAAAATTACTCCGAATGTTAGTTGTATTTTTTTCTTCTTTCAATTTTCTGAGGGTGGTTTGACCAAACCCCCTGAACCCCCCTGGCTATTCTACTGTGTGTGTGTGTGTGTGTGTGTGTGTGAACTAACGTCTAATATAAATGCTACCCATACCGAATTGCATTATAAATGTCGTACTAACATATCTTACCTGTGACTAAATGTAAGTTCCAGTCTTCTACAGGCTTATTATTATTATTATTATTATTATTATTATTATTATTTTTTTTTTTTTGCCCTGAAGCTATAGTAGCATCTAAATAAGCATGAGGAGTCAGCCCCTATCATTAGTACTGTATTGAATGGTTGAATGGAGGATTCCTGTTATTCCTTTACACATCACTTGTTAACAGTATGTTCATATTGATTCAAGGTCGGGGAATCAAACTGTCTACTGGGCATGCTCAGTGTGTGTGTGTGTGTGTGTGTGGTACATGCGTTTCATATGAGGAGGGGAAAGTTTTGTGTACATTTGTAAGTGACTGAGTGTGTATCTTGATATTTTGGTTGTATGCCAGTCCTTCTGCTCTGAGTTCATGCATCATGATTACGGGTTCTATTGGCAGTCTACTGTGATAGAGGCACACCCACTGGTAGTCAGAGAGAGATGGGGTGGGTCTGAAGAGGGAGAGGGAATGGGAGGGAGAAGAAGGAATGGGAGGGAGAAGAAGGAATGGGAGGGAGAAGAAGGAATGGGAGGGGGAAGAAGGAATGGGAGGGGGAAGAAGGAATGGGAGGGAGAAGGAATGCTCGCTTTATATGATTAGTTGTATTCTAGCAAGTTGTACAGTTGTGTTTATGCAGTCTATACATTTGTGCAAGATTGAATTGTGTGTGTGTGTATCATGGTGTAGGTGAACCACATCTCCATGGTGAACGCCACACATGCTGAGGCAGTGGCTGCTCTGAAGAGTGTGACTACTTCCTGCCATCTGGTCATCTCTAGGGAAGTTGTTGTGGTCCTGCCCACTTCAATTATGGAAGTGGATGAGGACCAGGAAGAAGAACAGCTAGCGCCAGTCTTGGATGGGGCAGAGCCTGCAATTGAGGCTGAGCCGCCAGTGGAGGTGAAGGACAAGGAGATGATGAAGACAGAAGAGCCATTTGGGTGTGTATACATAGTAGTGTTTGAGCAATGAAGTAGAACTGTGTTCGTGGAGAGATGAAGGAACTGTCAACAAATGAATATAATTAAACTATCATTGCAACTAGCCATAACACTTAAAATTTATTATTCAGATGGGTGGCCATTTAAAAAAAAGAAATTGCACTCACTATAGTATGTCCAGGTTGATTTGACGCTGAAAAACAACGTTAATAACTTTTGAACGTAAGTAGCTATGCTTCCCAGGTTTGTACCATTCGAAAGTGATTGATATGAGGCAATATCCAAACTTAAAGCTATCTCAGTGTTATGGTCACTGACTTATATGTACACATGTGTTATGTAGTAGATGTGTATGCTCGATGCTGTCTCAGGTTTAAAGTAGGTGTGTGTGTGTGTGTGTGTGTGTGTGTGTGTAGGGCTCAAGTAAAGATGACGTTACATAAACTTAACGACAAAGGTGAAAGTCCCAAGACTGAAGCTCGCACCTCCTCTCCCATTGCCGCCGCCCACTCTCCGACTTCACCCGATTCCAATCGACAGCACGACAACTACATCAACTACGACATTGCTCAAATAGTATACAATGAGTCACGGCAAGGGACCAGCAGCAAGGGGGAGGAGCGTGCCAGATCTACGACTCCAGGTGTGTATGTATGTATGTATGTATGCATTTATACTTGTATGTGTGTATGTATGAAAGACAACCTCTAGTTGGACTGACGCAACGTCAGATCAAATGATAATAATCCCTTTATTGTTGATGAACAGTCCAGGAATAGTGCTTGGTTTATACTTTCTAAATTCACGAACCAAGTGTCAGAGTTAGTGGGTGGCAACTTGGGGAGGGATTTCCACATCTATATAAGAATTACCCTGCTGGTTTAATGCATGCTGTGTGTGTGTGTATGTATGTATGTATGTGTGCACTTGTGTTGTATGTGCCATATTGGGAGTATAAGTCGACACCTTCAGAACCCTATCACTCCAATTTACGGTTCAAAGTCGTTTTTTGTTTGTTTTATTAATTTTTCCCCATTTTGTAATTTTTCCCATTATTTTCCTAGAATGGTTAATTGGGAATGTATTGCAATTCATAGGGAAAGTGTGAATCGAAAACTAATAATTTAGTCAAAGTTTCCCCCAAAAATGCACACACACACACACACACACACACACACACACACACACACACACAGCATGCATTAAACCAGCAAGGTAATTCTTATATAGATGTGGAAATCCCTCCCCAAGTTGCCACCCACTAACTCTGACACTTGGTTCGTGAATTTAGAAAGTATAAACCAAGCACTATTCCTGGACTGTTCATGATTCTTGCAAGGTCTCCAGTGTACATACAACTGCTCGAAACACTAGACGCTGTGAACTATAGCAGTCTGTCATTCAGATAAATGTCGTGCCAGTTAAGCTGTACGTCCTCCTGAAATGTCAGTTCATACAATACAAGTCATCTCCTACGTCCTATCAACAATAAAGGGATTAGTTTGATCCAATTATCATTTGATCTGATGTTGCGTCAGTCCAACTAGAGGTTGTCTTTGTTGGCACTGTGTGCTGACATTCCTCTTGTCTGTTAATTGCAGACTATCAGATCAGCCCCCAGCACTCCGTGAGCAAGTCTGAGGACTCATACACACGAAGATCCTACAACATGTCCATCGACGATGACGAGGAAGATTACCCCATCGAGGTAAGAGGCGTGGCTGGCGTTGTTCAGCTTGTAGCGTGTTCACTGGCTTCTAATGTCTCTTTATAGCGAGTGATCTTGGATCGGTCGATCGGGAGACTGGGACTGAGTATAGTGGGTGGGGCTGATCATGTGAGCCGGGTATTTGGACAGGGCAAGCCTGGTCTTTATGTGTCCAAGGTAAGATATGCGTAAATAAAATCAAGTAGTATTTGATTTCCTCCTTGTTGTTGCTGTATATTTTGTATTGATGTGGAATGATTGGACGTAACTTCTGCAGATATCCAAAGGAGGTGCTGCAGCAGCTACCAAGAAGATCCAGTTGGGAGACCGCATTCTGGAGGTGTGTACTAATTGTGGCCAAATACAAAGTATATAAAATTTGTGTGTGTGTGTATTTAGGTGAACAAGTTTAATGTGCGATACTCCACCCACCAGCAGGCCGTACAGTGGTTGGTCTCACAGGATGGGGATATAGAAATGCTGATTCAGCATGTCCCCCAGCCTCCTGGATTGATAGTACGTCTGCAGAGCAATTATTCTCTGTGCAGAGTTGTTTCTGTCTCTCTTTCGCACACATATATTTCCTTGGTGCATATTCATTCACAAGATTAAACAATCTTCCTATCTCCATCTGTGTCCCTCCTTTTCATCACTTCTTTCTCTATATCTGCTACACTCTCTTCCTCTATCTCTTCTTCCTCTGCTCCGTTCTTTCTCCCTCTCCCCTCCCTCCCTCCCCTCCTCCCACCACTTTCCCCTTCTCTTTCTCCCCATCCCATCCTAGGATGTTGTCTTGAGGAAAGAGAAGGAGCAGAAGTTAGGACTCAGTATTCGTGGTGGGGGCAAAGAGTCTAAAGGGAACCCTCTGGATCCCAACGATGAGGGCATCTTCATCTCTAAGGTACGTTACCACGAGGACAGGAACATATAATACAAACTCTGTAGTTCTCTCTGACTATAATCAATCTAGTCATTGTTATTGTTTACCACACAGTACAACAATAATTCACAAATTAATATTTTTTTTCAGATTGCTGATGGGGGTGTGGTTAAGGAAGATGGTCGCTTGAAGGTCGGTATGCGCATTGTGGAAGTAAATGGCGTGTCATTGCTGGGCGGCTCCCACAAAACTGCCGTGAAGGCTCTTCGCAACTACCCGGACTTAAGCATCACAGCATGTGACGGATTTGACCCGGAGGAAGTGTTGAAGATAAAGGCTGAAACGGAAGCAATGGAAGCAGAGAGAATGTCCTCCATCACAGCTTCCTCTCACAGTGAGTCCAACTGTGAGGAGCGATGGATTGGCTAGGATTTGAATCATTATTTAAACCTCAGGCAAACTCTAGAATCATTCCATACCATCTTGATCAATCTTTCACACCACCACTTTTTAGTATATTTTCATCTGAACCAGTTCTATTGGGGGATCGTGGTTGTCATGGTGCTTATAAACGTGTGATTTATTGTGTGTGTGTGTGTGTGTGTGTTCCAGTTCCCCTGTCTGCTGCCAGTTCTATGATGCTGGACTCTTGCATCAACAATCTGCTCAGTGAGAGCTCTGAAGGTTTGGAAATGTCTCCCACCAGGAAGGTGCAGACAATGAAGGCAAAGAGATCTCACTCTGCCGTGGCACCGCCATATGTGAGTATTGGGTTGGGATACATACCATACACACACACACACATGTGTACACATACCAAGCTGATATGTAAGGCAATATAATATTGGTGATTGATAGACTGTGTTAATTGTTTGTAATTTAAAAAATTATGGACTTTTGGGTTTCAGTCAGTCAGCTCAGATGTTGTGTGCGATATTTTATTAGTGTCCAAAGTTAGTTTCAGTATTTATTTGACTTGTAAATTGATCGGTAATTAATTTTCTCATGTGTTCTTCAACGAACATTTGCTCTAAATGATTCCTTGGTAAGAGTTGTTACATTTTGCTGTTCTGAGTTTGAAAGGTAAAGGCATGGTAATAATTTAGAATATGGGATAGGAAACAGAGATTCCAACTTAATTTCCTCTGTGTGTGTCTGTTGTGTGTAGTTCTCTCTAGCTCGGAGTAAATTGTCTCAAAGTTACAATGCACTGGATGAGAAGCCTGTGGAGGATAACAAAGACTTTGACACGCTACTGGAAGAACTGTCTCAATTCAAGATTGAGACCAGGTAGGTATGGTGTGGGTGGGCGTGGTGGGGGTAGGGGGTGTGACAGTCTGGAGAATGAATATCAGGCGCCTGAGTGGGTGGGTGGGGCATATTGAGGAAAGGGTATCTGTTGTCATTTTGACAGCTCACAGATTCTGATTGTGGTAATAGTTTAAGAAGAGTTGTTCCTATTGTCTTTGATTACTAGAGCATCCTTTAGTCACTGTCACATTAGTTCCTGTAGGCTACCTTTGCAGATGGAGTAGCTGGCATGTCTGCATGTTGTTGCTAGCAGCCATTGCATGACAGGACACATAACCTATACACATACATGTCGTCTGTCTGTTATCTGATATGAATCATTGTCTGAGGGAAGGGGCGTGACTGAGTGACTGAAATGTGTCTGTGAGTGTAGATATCTAGTGGAAAGTATGTTATGTACATATGTACAGTAGTAATAGTAGTAGTAGTAGTAATAGTAGTAGTAGTAATGGTAGTAGTATTTATTGATTGATTTTATTTATTTGTGTGTGTGTGTGCAGTAAAGAGGTGGAGTCATTGAATGAGCTGACGAGACAGCACAGCTCCCCGGCCTTCCCTAGCCTGGACCCGATCCCACTCAGTGACATCATTGGACCTCTTCAGACTGGAGGGATAGGACTCATGGATGGAAATGCATTTGGTGTGTGTGTGTGTGTGTGTGTGTGTGTATGTGAGTGTGATTGTGTGTGCATGCAGATTGTTATATATACCACACAATTTTTATTTCCTTCCCCCTCCCCCCCCCCCCAAGTGTTT
>WLWD01001980.1_pt1 | contig 21146 bp, 11 predicted proteins | sample 6712731 | NCBI WGS metagenome assembly WLWD01 (sample SAMN12718690, study PRJNA576275) | sponge metagenome | isolation source: marine sponge | host: Mycale hentscheli | place: New Zealand: South Island, Marlborough, Capsize Point | collected 2014-11-01
AGTGAAATAATATTACTTTGTGTATCTGTAAATTTAAATTTTATTTGTACAATTTACACTATAATTTTATCGTAGATCAGCCTCTCAGTAACTATGAACCTTCACCTCGACTACTTGCTTCTGCCTCAGCAAGTTCTGAACAACTTTACATTTATGGAGGTTATGTTGATAACTTTGATGAGAATAAAAGACAACTGAGAATCGTAATTCAAATCTATGACTGCTCTACCGAATCCTGGAAAGAACTTCCAACATCTGGTACCCCACCTCCTGGAATATATGGCTGTTCAACTGCTTATTCAGGTCATGTTCTCTACTTGTTAGGTGGTGGAGATGGTACATCATTCCATGCTTCACTACATCAGCTAGACACCAGATCTATGACATGGAAGCAACTCTCACCACAACATGATAGTGGACCAATGATGAAATCTGAGTGTCAAATGATATATTATAATGATTCATTAATTGTCATTGGTGGCTTAGGCATACCATCAGGTGAACTGCAGTTTGGATCACAATTTACTAAGAGTAAACATTGGCAAGATGGTCGTGGCTGTACAAATGAGATTCATAAGTACCATATTTCCCATGGTAAGTTACAAATTGTATTTCAATTAATTTGTCATAATTAAGTTTATACATATTAAAATACAGTGTATATTAATAAAAGTATTACAAATATAATTTCTTTAGAGTTATTTGTAAATTTAATGTAAACTATTATCGAAACTATCATGGAATAATTATAACACAATGGTTTTATATATTTGTGCTATACTTAATTTTGTCGTGTAGATGTGAATAAAATTTAATGGTTTCAGACATAGAGGAACTATAACCCTTTTACATTGTAAACATTTATCAGGAATAATTATATAAAGATATAATCAGACGTGATAAATTCAAAGTTACAGTGCTACTATCTGTCTTTAGCAATGAACTTTAATTACTTTTCATTCATTTTTTTCCAGCATAAATAGAAACTAGAATAATTTCTATCTCAGGTTATGATTATATTGAGTATGTATTAGTGATTTTTGAACTAAGGAATTTAGTTTATGTGTATGAATTTATGTGTAGTGATATAATGGAATGACATTAGTTTAAACATGTCAATTATGTATTCTTGTATTTAGTATTGTTTCTAGGATGACTCATTTACTATTCATTCAAACAATGGGCACCATAAGTAGTACTGGTTCTGTGTAAATAGTAATAATAAAGCAATTTATATGTGACTGTCTATCAATAGTAATAGAGCAAATTTGTTAAAATAGTGGACATACATTTAGTAGTTGCATAAGTGCTGAGGTGTTTGAGAACACATTTTCTCAAAAAGTAAACAATTTAAAATTTTGTATTAGTTTGAAGCAATTTTTTTTTTAAACGCACAACTAAATACTTAATTTATGTCTGTGATTTATTATTACAAACGTATTATCAGATAAAGTCTTTGAAGTATTAAATTAAGATTAATAATTTTTGGCTATAAAAAGTGTTTATATAAAATGAGGCACTCATTGTTTGTACTTGTACTAACATAATGTAAGTCATTCTTATTACTCCAATAATATCAACCCAAAAATTTGATCATTGGTAAATTATTACTAACAATACATACAATACTTTTGAATTATAGCTTGTATAATAATTACTACATATAAGGCAGCTCTAGGTTATGAAAATGACATTTGAATTCTTCATAAAATATATATCTTATAATAACTTACCAAATAAATATTACATTGCTATTTTTATTTAGGTACATGGTCTTCTCCCTTGATTATTGGAAGTAGACCTTCTCCTAGACGTGGTTTTACCGTCACCTGCATTAGTCCTACACATGCAGTCTTGTTTGGTGGATTTGATGGTACTAGTTATCTAAATGACACTTACCTCATAGACTTGGCACAGATGGTAAGAATTGTTGTAATCTCTCACTCATTGTAACTGTATTGATAATATGAGGCAAGTCAAGATGTATATATACAGAAATTAAGCAATAAAATCCAAATGATAGCATTCATCTGCCAGTACATATGTACAATGTAAACTATTTATGCATGTATACTAAATACATTAGAAAAGGATTAGCACATGGTTGTAAATGTAAAGCTTTAAAATTTTTGTGCTGCAGACTCTGTGTTTATATGAATTGCATACTGAGAGAGGACTACAAATAATAATCTATATAGTATTCACACTATCTTAGTTCAGACTAAAGATAGTTGCAGCACATGGGCTGTCAAAAGTATTTTATTCCTTTATTGCAAGTTTCTATCTAGTGAGTTTGTTAAGATGGAAGGGATTTCATGGAACATATGAACTAAGGCAAATCAGCCTCTTATTTAAATAAACAAGTAATTTAGTGGAGTGTCCATTTATTAAAACTTTCTATATGGAACTAAATAAAAAGCAAAAATGTTTTATAATTCTGTGTGTAAATCCTCATTGACCTGGATGAGTTCTCATTGAAGAGACTAGTAAGTAGCAACTGCCCATTGCTAAGCAGCAAATAAAAAAAAACAGGGAGGGAGTACACTGTATAAAGTACAAAGACATGTAGTAGTATTTTATATAGGTCTCTAGGAAGCTGAACTTGCAGAGGATATTTGTTGTACTTGGGTTCAAACAATATTTTTTAGCTTAAGCTGCTTACATGGGGTAAGTAGATTTATGTTTATGTAGGAAAGAGGCATAAAAACTTGAGAAAAGTCTATTAGTGCATAGTACATTATCTAGTATATAGTACTTTTTACATGAGTCAGAATGTGATATGGTGAAATATTTCATGACCTGGCTAATTTATTTTCAAGATCCACAGGGAATGTAGTATCAAGCCATATCACTCTGCTGAGTGTAATATGTGGTTTTCTCCACACTAGATATCTTCACTACTGCAGTTAGTAGGATGAATGGAACACTTCAATGATCCTATTAAGACACAAAGTTTCCTGCCTCAAATATGGCAGATGTTTTAAAGTGATTGCTAATTTTTTGTTCACTTGTTTACTACTCTGAAATTCTTTTATGCTTACATTATTATAGCAAATATATGATGAATGTTGTCAGGAAACTCTCCTGACAGCAACATACACACATCGCCATGAAACCAGAAATGTGTAACTGATGTATTATGATTATTGTTCAGTTTGTTGTATTTTATATCTTTGCACATTCTTATCATAATTACTGCACATTATTTTTTTTCTGTTCACACAGAACAATTCAAGCATAGACTGCTTGATTGCTTTAGTTAGTAAAACCAAGAGAAATAAAAATCTCTTCTAAGCACTGTATAAACTGTGATTGGACTTACTCAGGAGGGAGCAAAACACAGTACATGTTACCAACATAATTGATAGGCTTTTAAAATGCAGCTGATACTTTTGGATATTGTTATTATATTTTATTGGGCAGGAAGAAGTGTTTCAGTTCATCTAATAATATAGTTTGATTGTACATTTATTCTCGTACTAATAGTGTTTTACAAAACTTACACATGGAGCACCACAACCATCTCCAAGATTTTATCATGCCGCTGTTTGTCTTGATTATAACAACAAAAATCCACAGTTGTTAGTAGCTGGTAGATATGATGGCAAGGCTTCAAGTGATGTTTGGTGTCTTGATGTACGAGCACAGAGTTGGCAACAGGTAAGATCATATTATAGTATAGCTCAATTATTAATAGCTATGTAGAAGTAAATAAACTTAACTTGTGAACACAAGGAATAATCTTTAAAAGAAAAAATAATGTTTATTGTTTAAACTAAAATTACTTTAGTAGTTCTTTATATTGGATCATGTACAATTCCCTGATAATTGGTAGTTTAAAGTTCACCTGTAAAGAACTTTGAGTATTTCAGTCAATTCTATTTCTAGAACTAACTAAATAGTTTAAGTTAAGTTATGCTTTTCATAGATCTATTTAAGTATATTAAGTGGTTTGTCTAATCTCTTTATAATTATTACACAATTTCATGCATGAAATCTAATTATTTCGTTCAGTCCACAATCTAGCAGCTCAACAACAATACATTTAATGCACATACATGAAGTACTGCATGAGTACAATCCATTATACAATTTTAAACAACAACTTTTTATATTGTGCAAGGTGTAGGTTAAATTCTGAACACTTTAAGGTTTTATATTTACACTATCTGGATAGAGTAGCTCTTCTTCTTTCTAACAATATAAGTCTGTCGTCTGGGAAACTTTCCGGAAGCTCGTGGTAAAAGTGTTTCTTGAGATCTCCTATATGGCTTTAGAATAATGGCTGTGTTAAATTTGGGTAGAATATTTTTTCCCACACAGATCGCTCTGATATTTATATTATGATTCTGTAGCATTATAAATACTCTATAACTTTATACAAAAATCAAAATTTACTATCAGAGGGTCTTGCTTCTACATTCAAAACCTGCCCAATGTAGCCTAAAATTTTGATGAAAATAAGTGAGTAATGCATGAATACATGTGAGGATACATTTCAGTGAATGTTGAAGAGCTATAGAAGTAATGAATGAGAAAATGTCAAGAACAATAGTACAGCAGATATGTGAAAAAATCGTGCCTTTTGTGATAGAAGCATGAAATTTTGCATGCTAATAGGGAAAACCCTACATATAATTTTAAGCTATAGAAACATCTATGATTTGACCTTTTCTGACCTTTGGGCGCTAATTAATGCGCCAAATTTTATACGTCTATAGTAATTTTTGAATCATTTAATTTAACCATATCAAGTTTAGTATCAAACGTAACCTTACATCAAGAGGAGTAAAATAAACTTTGAATCAAAGACATATCTGTTTTTAATCAGAAGGTATGACCTTTTGAAGTAATACCATTTACTACAATGTGGTATAATATAAATAGCCCTGCAGCTATTGTGCATTAATCGTTTAGGAAGGCTGAATACATGGTAGTAGTTAACCAGTTTCTTCCTAAATTCATATTGATATGTGTTGTAGAGGAGCATACTATCAAGAATAATGGTTTTGTTAGTGATTATACTGAAAATGAAAAAGTTTGTCACTGCATTGTCCTCCACAGTTACAAAGTGTGGTGCATTGAAGTGCTGCTTTTTGGCATTTGCAGCGTCCCTTGCATTCTTTCTTGCATCCACAACGAATTAGCTCCCTACATGCTTCTGTGGCTTCTGGTAGAGTAGTCCATAGTGCTTCCCATCCACATCCTTGGTTGTTTTTTTCCCACCCCCAGTCTACTGGAGATGGCATTTCTGGGGCAGCAATCATCACTTGGGCCCAGCAGTGACCAGCCTGATACGCTGCTCTTTTGATGTGCTGAATAAGAGCAGCTTGGGTAGGTGGTAGTCGGTCAATTGCTCTACCCTTCTTTGTGAATAGTTCTTTTCTGGAATCATTCACATGCTCAAGACTGCTCATGCAGTCGTAGAGTAAGACTACAAATCGCTCCAGAAGAGGTAGTCATTGCTCTATGCACTGTACACTTGGAGTATTAGCTAATGCACAAAATGCAGGAATGACTGAATCATATGACTTCCAAGAATTCCATGCAGTCTTTTTGCTTTTTCCAAAGAAAGACACTGTGTCACATCCTGTCAGTGAATGAAAGAAGGGTAAGGCAATACACTTTTGAGGACCAAGAGTATCAGCTAGCTCATGTATTGGAAGGAACCTGAAGTATTTCCCTGTTCCGAATTCAATCCAGAATTCAGATATTCCCAACCACTGAGATGATGAAATGGCTATAGTACAACAACATCTGTGTCCACAGTTCGGATCAACGCTATGTTGTATTGCTGTTTCACAGCATCTTCCAGATGGAGTAGTATATGTGTGTCGGCTTCTTCGTGTGTACATGGTGCCAAACCTGAAACATCCCGATGATTGTTGCAGAGAACTTCAGTTACGCATGTGGCAATGATAGCTTTGTCACTATCAATTCTTGTAACTTGTGATGACAGAAATGAAAACAACTCTGTTTTGTTTTCATTGATTCGCAGAAATGCTCGCCATTTCTGGGGAACTATGCTTGATGCTTCCACTCGTCTTCTGATACCTTTCCCTCTCTTGCTGCGAGTATCTTCTTTCAAACTTTCTGGCTTGTACACATCCCATACAACATCCAGTCTCAAAACATGTTGAAGTTGAGACTGAATGTATGGCAAAAACATATTGTTTGCATAGTCCTGAAATGTTTTTGAATTCACTGGTTTAAGCATATTAACAATAGCAGCACCATCAAGAATAAGAACTTCCACTGAAGGATTAGGTATGGATTTTTCTAATGAAATAAGCTCTTCTAGGCAGTGTAGCGACTCTGCTTTGTCCCCATCTCGTATGCTACCATTCTTTGCCAATACCGGTGGACATGCCTGATTTTCGTGACTGAAGAAGTCGTCCAAATCTCCATTCCGTGTTTGAGAGGCTATATATAGCCTAGAAAAAAGAGAACAATTATTCTTCAGGGATAAAAGTTGCAGTTGCTTGCTGGACTTCTTATGAACTGGAGGTCGGCTAAAGAGGTAAAGATTGTTTCGTTTAATAGGATCAGCAATTGCCTTCGTCTGCTTCACTAATCTTTCTTCCACATAGCATACTGGTCTAGGCCAAGCTGTTCAATGTCTTTAAATGTATCACTCAGAGCTGTTTCTACAATGTTTCGGCTGGCTGTCCAGAACCAGAAGATTCTCACTATCCTCAAGGAATGGATTCCCAATTCTTCAAACACTTCAATTAGTGATTGCATGTCTCGTGCAAATGCAGACTGTATGTGCTGCTTTTGTTCATGGTGACAGGTTTCTGTGCTTTGTTTCTTCTTTTCATCAGATGTCTGAAATTCTCCAATCAAACGTGCCATTTCAGGGCCTGAGACCATCCATCGATGCAGAACTGTAGAGTTTTCTGTGAGCCCAATAGCTCCACCATCACCTTTCACAATGGCATTATTTTGCTCGTGAGCTTGATCTATAGAGATGGCTGAAAATGAGCGTTTCGACTTCTTGACTACAAAATTCCCATTGGAAAATTCTGCATAGATGCTAGGATGGCTCTGTTCCAGTGAAATCATGTCGTGCAAGTGAACTGGAGTCCACCTGGCATAGTGAGTGTGGTGCAATGCAAAATACCACGGGATGATCTTCGCAAGAGCTTGAACATAGAGTTCAAAATTTCCCTCACGTATTGATCTTACGAAGATCAGTACATAGATTTCCAACTGTAACATGATGGACCAGAACTGGAACTGGGGGCATTTTTGAGCTTTTTACCAAACCACTTTTCCAATGTTCTATCTTCGATCTCATCTTCTACTACTGACTCATTGTAAGCCTTATTTGAAAGCAAGTACAGACTACTAGCGGTAAGTTGATAAGCTCGGCGTGTGCGTGTTAAATGTGAAGCTTTGAGAAATGATTCCTGTGGAGAACTGAACTTACAACCTCAACAGCACTCCACAGGAGCCATTAAACTATGTATTGAAGTCATTTAAGTCATTAACATTTTTATTCAAACAAGAAACACTTTCACACAGATCATATCACATTAGTAGCTGGAACTATATTTAGAATCATTCACACTTAGCTAGAGACTATTTTTAGAACATGAGCAGCATGAGTATTTAAGCAAAACTGTTCATTGTCCACTCACTCTGTGTATGTCTATGATGTCCTTGTGTATTGTCGTGTTACTGTACATGTTTTTAAAACCTACCTCCTGCCAATTCAACTTGTGGGTAGCTACAGTTTGACAATTCAGTATCACTTGCCACAGAAGTCTGGTGGCAGCAACTACTAAACTGCTGCACCAATAGTGAGAGTTACAGAAGCTTGCCAACCCCAGACAAGAATACTGCAAATTCCCACAATTCCGCTTTTCCACTTGATATTATACAGGTGTTAATTCCAGCTGCTATCCAAGTGTTAAGTTACTGTTGCTCCATTTCCCGTAATGTGTTTGCCTCTCTGCAACATCTGTGAGCACAAGAAGATCATTACTGTCCTCAGTGAAAGGATTTTTCATATCTTCTATAACTCCGGTCAGTGATTTCACATTTTGTGTAAAGCAAGTTGGCTATGACAAGTTTTACTGTGCAGAATACTATGTGTATAGCACTTAACAGTTGCTTAAACGACCATAACTTTTGATTGAAAATAGATATAACTTTGATTCAAATTTTATATTATTCCTCTTAATATGAGCTTTCATAGTATACCTAACATGGCACTATTTAATTTAATAATTCTAAAATAACTACAATCGTAGTAATTACGGCATACTAATTGGCACCTAAAGGTCAAAAAAGGTCAAATCAGAGATGTCCCTATAGCCTAAAATCATCTTCAGGTTGTTAGCTATCATCATGCAAAATTTCATGCTTTTATCACAAAAGTCACAATACCCCTAAAAAATGCACATATCTGCTGTACTATTAGAGTTATCTAAAGCAAAACATGTGGTACTTGGTGGTGGTGTCACTGGAGCTTGTAGATTCTGAAGGTCCTGTGAGCAAATCTAGCTCAGGGGCCAAAACTTGAGTTGGTTCTGATGAACGATGTATAATGTGATTCACATGTCTATGAATTCTGTGACCATCTAATAAAGAAATCTGATAGGTATGAGGCCCTTCAGTTGTAATAATCTCTCCTGATAACCACTTTTTCCCTGATGGAAAATCTTTAACAAAAACTGGATCTTCTGGAGCGAAAACTCGTGGTTTAGCATGCTCATCATGCTGTCTCTGTTGCAAACTTTGCTTGTCCTTGACACACTGTGATATGTTCGGCTTGATCAAATCAAGGTGAGATTTTGGTATTCTCCCAAATAACATTTGAGCTGGTGGCATGCCTGTTGTTGTATGAGGTGTTCATCTGTACAGAAAAAGGAATTGTGAAACTAGTGTAGAAATAGATCCTTCTGTGTTTTTCTCCATACTCCTCTTAAACGATTGTACAGCTCATTCTGTGCGGCCAATAGTGGCAGGGTGATATGGAGCTGATCTTTGGTGTCGAATACCATTGTTCTCCACAAAAGTCTTGAATTCTGCACTGGTGAATTGAGGTCCGTTGTCTGTAACCAGTACCGTAGGCAAACCATGTGTAGAAAAAATAGTTCGAAGTACTTCAATAGTCATTCCTGACGTTGCTGTGGTCATTGGCACAAACTCCAACTACTTGGTACACGCGTCGACTAGAATTAGGAACATCTTGCCTTCCATTGGTCATGCGAAATCACAGTGTAGCCTTTCCCATTATTTCTGTGGAAACTCCCAGGGAATGAGTACTGACGGTGGTGGGTTATTTCTGTTCTCTTGGCAAGTGTGGCATTGTTTCACCCTGTCTTCCATAGCACAATCCATGCCTGGCCACCAAATATACGACCTTGTTAGGCTTTTTATTCGTGATGATCCTGGGTGTCCCTCATGAAATAATTGCAGTGCCTGCTCCTGTCCTGCTGGAGGAATGACTACTCTGTTACCCCACAATAAACCACCGTCTGTGACTGATAACTCACTTTTCCTGTCTTGATAGGGTTTGAGTTGAGGATATGTAGATCTCTCCCTCCATGTAGCCCCAAATCAATCACTTTGGCAATGATAGGGTCTCGTCTTGACCATTGCTTGATCTGTGCAGAAGTTAATGGAGTTGTAGGTAACATTTCCATCAACAATACTTGTTCTGCAGGGTCTGGAATCTGTAGTGGTGCTGGGTCCACTGGTAATCTGCTGAGAGAGTCTGCATTTCCATGACTTGGTCCAGGTTTATATCGTAAAGTATGGTCATAAGCACCAAGTAATTTTGCCCATCGTTGGAGTCGAGCAGAAGCCATAGCTGGTATATTTTTGTGAGGATTAAACATGTACTGTAATGGTTTATGGTCAGAAAATATTTCAAAATGTCGTCCAAACAAGTACATATGAAATTTCTTTACTCCATAGATTATTGCCAATGCCTCTTTTTCAATGTGAGAGTAATTTTTCTCCCATTTCCAGTGAGAATTCTTCTGCAGTAAACCATACAGTGGTGCAAGAATTGCTGCCAAATCTGGTAAAAATCTTCCATAGTAGTTTACCAGTCCCAGGAAAGCACGTAGTTGAGTAACATCCTGAGGAGTGGGTACCTCTTGAACTGTTTTGACCTTCTCAATAGTGGGATGAAGACATTCAGCACTAATCTTGTGGCCAAGATACTCTACTGATGGTAGCATGAAGAAACATTTACATTTCTTCAGTCGAAATCCAACTTGTTCCAGGTGAATGAACACCACTTCAAGATTCTTCAAGTGCTCTACTCTATCTTTGCCTGTAACGAGTATGTTGTCTATATAAACACTGACTCTTGGTATATCCTTGAAAATTTCTTCGGTGATTATTTGGAAGATTGAAGGGACAGACGCCACACCATATTGTAGTCTGGTGAAGTTGAACAATCCTTTGTGTGTGTTGATAGTGAGAATTTTCTTTGATTCTTCGTCAACTGGTATCTGAAGGTATGCTTGGGTCATAGCTATACAACTTAGTGAACATAGTGCCTCAACAACATTTACATAAATTGTACCTTTTACATTAATAACATCTCCAGTGTATGATTTGAGCCTGGCGCTTGTATTGTGCAGTGCTGGAGAGGTTCCTTCAGGCCATAATGAGAGTTAAGTGTTCTCACTAATGAGTGATAGAGCAGCTCCAGTGTTTACCTCCATGTATAGATGCTTGTTGTTGATGCTGATGTCGACAGTAAAATGATAGAGTTCCTTCTGGTCGGATATAATAGAATTGATATTCCTGCGCAGTTGTTGAGGTGTCCTCCTGAGGTTTCTGTACTTCCTCAGTAACTTGATATGTACCTGAATTCTTATTAGCAGATTGTTTCCTCTTGAGTCGGCACACAGCAGCTAAATGTCCTCTTTTGTGGCAGTGGTTGCATGTCTGGTCTTTGAAATAACACTCTGGGGTTTGTGATTTCCCTTGCCACATCGGTAGCAAGAAGCTTTCCCAGCTGTGGAATCAGATAGTGGTGACCTGGCGTGGCCTGTCCTTTGACCAGCTACGTAATTTACTGGCTGTGGTTGCTTTGCTGTCTGACTTCCAAGACCTTTGACTTCTATGTCAGCAGACTCCATAGACAATAAAAGCTTAACGGCCTTGTCGTAAGTAAGTCCTTCTTCAGAAAGTAACCTCTTCTGCCACTGTGGATGTGCTATTCCACAGATGAGCCTGTCTCTGAGCATTTCGTTAAGTGTACCGCCATAATTACAAAACTCAGCGATCTGTTTTAGCTGCGCAATATACGTCGACACCGTTTCATGGGGCTGTCACACTCTTGTATTGAATCAGTAGCGCAGCATAATCTCAGATGGTGGGGGCTGAAAATATTCTGTCATGTTCTGGACAATATATGCAAAACTGACTGTACCTGGAGCTTCTGGTGACAGTACATCTTTGATTTGTCGGTATGTGGATGGTCAACTTGAACTTAGCAGGATAACTCTCTGTTTTCCAGCATCTTTAACATCATTTGCTGTGAAGAACATTTGCATCCGCTCTATGTATGACTTCCAATCTTCTTTTCCTGAATTGTATTCTGCAAATTTGCCTTGAGATGCCATCGGGTGTCCTTTTTAAATCCTCGTCGCCAGTGTAATGACCGAGTTCTCAATGTTCACTTGGTTATGTAAAAATGTTTATTATTGTTGCAACAGCGATATATACTACAACTCAACAGACTGACAGAACTGAACAAAACATACAAATTTAATGCTAGCATAAAAAAAGTGTGATGTCATTAGGTAGTGATAAATATGATGCTAACAGTTAGTACACTTTACTACAATTTATAGCTATGCTCAACTTTATCTTGAAACTTAGATGTTTAGGTAACAATAAAGTCTTATGTGCAAGGGAGAACAGAAAAATAACCAGCAAAGCTTGTCCAGAACAAGAATCTAGAGTTTCTATGGAGCAAGTATAAGCTTCATAAGCTACCAGATGGTAAATTGCACTTCACAAGAATGTATTAGCTAGCACATTATTGCTTGAAAAGTCATATTGAGTGATACTTTCGAAGTGCAAGATAGAAACAAGTGACTAGCTGAGTTTTACAAATCTACGAAAAAACTTTGCATTTGACTATCTTAAAACTGCATGTTCTGTTGTCAAAAATGCACAGTAAAACGTCCTCAAAAAATTCCAGTAGCTCCATGTAGAAGACATGTGTGTAGAACTGGATGGAAGGCAACTTCTGATAGTCTAGTGAGTAGTCATATTGGCATAATACACAAAGTAATCAGGAGTCCTGTGAAGTATTTTTACAGATAAGTGATTGCCAATTTGGCAACTTAAATTATGAAAATTAAAAATGGTCACCATGAAATTGATCAGTTCCAACAATTTTTTCAGGTATTATATCTAGTATAGAATTCCTGGTTACGTAAAAATTATTCCTGATCCAAGTTTAGGCTAGATAGCTACATTGCAATAATTCCAAATGGATGCAGATAAACTACTGACTATGAAGGAAATGTATTACATAGTAGAATTCTTTTCTGATTGTATTTTTCAGTTCAGATACTGCAAAATTTCAAGTGTGCCGATTCTGCTAAAATTAAATATATGAATATTAGTCAGAGTTCTTGTATAGTGTGTTGTATTACAGTAGGTTGTTAATGAGTGAAGTTATCATTCAAGAAATTAAATTGTGTAATAATAGCTATATTTGTTTAATAATTAACTACAGACCTTTAGGACTGTTTATTAATCTTTTTTTCAGAGTTGAAACAAAACACATGCAGACTGTTCTACTTTAAGAATGTTCCTTAAAGAATTACTAAATATGTTGCTTACATTTTCCTGCTGTACCTAAAGGCTTCTTGTCTAGGATTATACACTTTCATTTAATTATTCAGATACACACTACATATGACATATATTTAACAATTCTGGAGACAGTGTAATGCTTCTCATTGCCTATCTTGATTGCCATTGGTTCTCCAAATTGGTTAACAGAGACAGTATTTTAGTTCACTGGATGGTCAACAAATAAGACCTACCGTTGCCTCTGAATCAAGAGTATGCATTTTGAGCAGATAAGAGAGGTGGAGAACATAATATCATACATGTCCTATCAATTTCATGGAACAGGCTTGGCTAGTTCCAAGATAGCTGTCTTGACAGCTACTAAAGCTGCCAGTTTTTAGTATGGTGAATGTACTTCATCTGGTTATTGGCAAAAGATAGCTATATTATGTTACGTGTTGTGAGAATGGTATTATTGTAGATATGAGGCAATAATAAGAGGACCAAACAAGTAGGTAGTAGATTTTAGAATACACTAGCAAAACGCTATTGCTTCATTGCTCATATTCTACAACCAAAATACATCCACCTGCCTTTTGACTCATGTGTCGAGCATGTGCACCAGTGCATATCCTTCCCATTTGACACTAGCATGTCAAAGTTTCATACCACTGAAATATTTTATCAGCTATTTTAGTGAGTCCCATCATTTGTAATGTAGTAGCATTATCCTCAACATATTTGCTACTGACTTTATGAAACAGTAAATCCATGTCATTGCTATGTAACTCTATCATGGGAAAAATCAGCTGTCACAATTGTATTTTCAAGGCTCGATGTTTTGCAGTGTCCAAGACCTTAACTGGAAACAATAATATTGAAACAACCATAAACTCTATACTAGAGGTATTCATATAATTTCTTAGAGTTGACCATATTTTTGGCAGCTAATTTGCAAATTTTCGCAGTGTCTGAGGCCTCAGATTAAAAAAATACCATCAGAAATGAATTTTGTACACTAAATAACCATATGCTAGACATATAACTTGGAAAAAAAAAATTTGAACCAAGAATATTCATCGCGAACTATTAAAATTTCACTATTTCCGTAGTTTTCCAAAGTTACCACTTTGGCAAACCAAGTTAAATTTATTCTAGAACCACTTGGGGATGCAAATCTGTAAAAGTAACTTTCATATAGAAGTTTGTAGATTTAAAGTAGCAATTTCAATAATATTTGAGTTCTTTCTTTTTTTATTTAAAACAAAATGCTCAATGTTTCATAACTGGCACTCACCAGATCTGAATTCGTCTAGAAAAGTCAATCAAACTTGCTTTATATCCTAAAACAAGGTTATTGGTGCTCTAGCCTGGACTATACCGAAATGGCTGTTAATTCAGGTCTACTACAATACACTAATTCAAATATTTCAATATTTTCAAATTATTGACCACCCATGCCAGTCACTATTTTGAAGTAAGTCAAAACTCGAACTGCGAAATCTACCACAATGTTAGCGTCGTAGCCTTAGAGTTACCACCGCAAGGAGTTTTACAATCATAAATAGCTTACTCTTTGAGGTTAAACAACATTCAAGTGGAGGCAACACAGACGAGAATAAACACGATTTTCATGAGGTGCTACTTCAAATCGCTGTGCAGCACTTACTGCAATGAAAGGGTTATGTAATTTTTTTGCTGTTTAAATTACAAATATATTATTAATTATTGTTTTGGCTGTCAACAATAATAACAATAAACTTTTTGCTTAACACACAATATTTCAACCATTAGATTACACCACATTATTGCAACAAAATGCTAAGTTGTGTGTTTATACTGTTAAGGGATACTGCTATGAATATTGTCATTTTTAACAGACTTCAAATTTTCTATATTTAAATATATTTTCAAATTTTGGGAATTTTTTACTCTGCCAATTCATCAATTAATAATTGTTTTCTTAGTCTTCTTTTATTCATTTTATTCACATGTTTCTCTCTAACAACTCAGCAAAACCAGACAATGGTTAACTGCCTGTGACAGCAAAAAAATTATTTATTTAATGTCAACAATAGTATACATGAATATATAAGTGAAGAGTGAGTCATGCAAGTAGCTCACATGTAGGATTGAACTCAGTCATTGAATAATGTTCTCACAGTGAACATTTGCACCTTTAAAATATAGGGAAATATTTTATAGAAATCGTCTTCAGCTTCATTGGAGATTGATTAGATTGATATGTAATATTAGACAGCAATTAACTTGTGATGCAATAATTTATAAGCTATTTTTATTGTAAGAAATTATAACTACATCTCCTACCATGTTAGGAAAATTCGATGTGTTGTTTATTTCAGCCCACTATCTAATTTAAAATATGGTTGTAAATAAGTAAATGTCTCAGTAGTGAATGATTAATCTTAATCAGCATGTGTAAAATATTGAAGTGCAATTTTAACTATACTGAACAACTAAGTTCATACATTTACTATTCATTCTATTTGTTCAATATTTGCCACTTCAGATAGACAAATTACCACAGCCTAGATATGGTCACTGTGTAGCTGCTTTTGTTATTTCTTCTGAACTTACTGAAGTAGTGCTATTTGGAGGAAATTATCAGTACAGACGTCGCCTCTCAGACACTACAATAATAAGAATTGGTGAGTTTACTGATTTTTATAAAAAAAAATTACTTTTTAGCTGAGGTATGTTGATATATTTAAAGTTCTGTTTTATAAACATTGTCTCATTGTAATTTAGCCTTTATTGTTTTTCAGCAAAATATTGTTTACACTAATAAAAATATTTTGGTCATTACATAAAGAATATACAGTTTCATTCTCATATTTCATTAAATATTACATGTTTTTGATGAGTTCAAGTTACCAAATTAGAAAATATAGCTGATGTTATATAATTGGGTAGTAACAGTTTCTCAAGAAAATCTATTAATATCTTTACAATTTAAGAACACAACTGTTTATGGCTCCCACTCACATAACTTTGTAAAAAAAATAAACACGTTATTTATACTTTTTATGGAAATCAAGCAAGGTACTGTCAATCATCAAACAAAATGTCAGCTAAAAATACATGATTATTTAATTAATATTTTCATACTATAGTCTGATGGTATGTGTGTTATTTTATTCACTGAATCATTTCAGTGCATGAGAAAATAATTCACATAATTTACTTGTGTTACTTTATTTATTATTCCACACAGTTGAATAATTTCTAGCCTAATACATTATTTTTACTGCTGTTGACATGGGAAGCTTAAACTGACTAATTTTATAACTTTTCATTCTAACGTGTAATTTTAGATTTAATTTATTGGATGAATCATTTGAATGTTCTTTTGAGTTTACATTGTAAATTTGAGTTTTTTTATTACTTTGGAATGTGGAAATAGTGTGTATAGTGCTATAGAGTAGTGATAGCTATGAGTAATAAAATTTTAATAATTAGTTCACTTTTATGCCTAACATTGTTTATTAAATTTGTAGAATCAAATTTAACTTAGGCATAATTACATTTTATATATAGAAAAAGTAACTACCTCCACTAAATGGAAAGCATCTGAAATTATACATTCTTCAGAGTTGAGAAATAAAGATAGACTAATAGCAAAGAAACTACTAAAAGGTAATATTATAATTCCAAGTTGTAGACATGATTTAATGTATTAGGCATTATAAAGGTGTAAGTAGAATAATACATTTAGAACTATACATTATGCCTCAGTTTGATCTTTGAAACATAACAAAATGTTTTTGATTCTGAGTAATGTCATTGGTAAACTGGTGAAGCAAGCGAGTCACTATTGATAGCTAACGATATTATGTGAATATATGAATTAATCGTACTTAATCTTTTAAGAGACTGCCAAATTATTTCATGTAGTGTCTATAAATACAAATTAATTGGGTCTAGGTTGATGCACTGATGCCATTTAATAATCAGTGGATTATTTGATGTTTGCTTCTTCTGCACTTAAACTACAGTAAAAATGTTACTGCACCATATTAAAGTATTGTTGCTAGAATGTGCTAAGTGCTCTATAATTATCATCTTTCATTGACTTTTTTTAAATTACTATTATTATTTGTTTTTGTCAAATAAATGTAGCAGTTATTACTTTACCATTTTAAGTATCGTATTGTAGTAAAAATGTTGAGGTTATTTGAACAGATGCATATCTTGTTGATTTTTCCTCTTTTCTAACCCATTGGGGTTTTTTTGCCAAAAAAACAACTAAACTTCAAAGTATTTAGTAATTACCACACGCTAACTGTATATGCATTATAGTGTGTTGTACAGTGCAATTATCATACACAAACAACAGAGTAATAAAACCATACAACAATAAAAGCAATAATGAGCGTTAATCTTTGCGCTGTAAGGATATTAGATTATATTTTAGCATACTATTTAATAGTTAGAACATAATCGCATAGCTACTGGTAGATTTAGAGCACTCAACCCCTGGAGCCTCATTATCCTACTATTAACTACAAAATTTGCTGTTCTTTTAAACTAAAACTAAAAAGTAGCAGTACCATTGGGCAGATAGTATGCACAGGCAAAAAGACAAAAAAAAGGCAAAAAAATAGAGCACACTTAATAGATATTGTACAGGATGTTATTAATACTATAATTTGTAATCTTTGTAGTTTCAGAGAAAGAAATTAAAAATGCCTGTGAAGAAGCCATAAAGAGTCAAAATTGTGTAGAAATTTTTGTAGGACGCTTAAATTTTGTTGGCTTACCTCGTTCAGGAAAAAGTTCCACTCTACGTCGACTACTTGGTGAATTTATTAACTTTATTGAAGCTAATATGGACCATGAACTACCAAGTACTGGAGTAGCAGACAGAAAACAACTCTTCATTCAGAGCATTAAAAAATCTGTTGGATTTGTGAATAAAGGACAATGGAATGAGAAGAATCTAGTGGGGGAAACTATTTTTCTCAATGGCATCATTTACCAATCTATAAATGGTAATGTCAGAAATGTAATCTCATTATATATATATCAACACTTTATTGTTGCCTCTTATATGCAACTATAGAAATAAATTACCTTGTTTTTTATTTACTATGTAGTAGCTCGTGTGAAGCATTCAATAATAATATAACTGTAAATGTTCGCAGATGTGTCAGTCACTCCACGAGTACAAAATTCCCAATTATCTGCTAAAGAATTATATACAAGCACACAATTTTCAGAAGACGGGAAATCTAATTCTTCTCCTAAAATCACTGTGAAAGAAAAATCATCTACAAATGAGTCAGACAGTCTACCTGCACTCATTCAAACACATGAAGCTAGTAATATTGCTCAAATATATCCCACATATGAAAAAGCAATGACTAATAAAGATTATGAGAGAGTACAATGTTTACTTGAAGATGTCATATATTTGATTACTATAGACCATGGAGGACAGACGGAGTTTTTAGATCTTATGTCTCGATTTCTTATGGGGCCTTCACTAAATCTCATATTTAGTCGACTTACTGATTCATTTGATCAAGTTTACAAAATATACGCTACTGATGAAGAAGGAGTCTGTACAGACAAGGAAGATTCTATTGTAACTTTAGAGGAAATAACATTCCAAACACTAGCTAGCATAGCTTGTTTAGATGTTCCTGCTGAACAAGATCATTCTTCAACAATAACAGAATTAAATGAGGCAGAAAACTGTATACCTTGTTCTTCTAAGGCTATGTTTGTGGGTACATTTAGAGATTTGATATCTACAGAAGAATTTAAAGAAAGAGATGAAGCGTTGAAAAAAACAATGGAATGTACGGACTTTTATGACAAAGGAATCATTGAGTATGCCACTGAAGAACAAATTACATTACCAATGAACAATATGAGCGGAACTAAAGAAGAGATTGATAAAGCCAGACAAACTTTCGAAAATTGTATAAAGAAGAACCTTGGTAAAGTACGTATTCCTTGTACGTGGTTAATGTTTAACATCATAATGCGATCTAAAGACAAACAAATTATGACCCTAAATGAGTGTAGAGACATTGCTAAAGATCTTGGAATTAGCTGTGAAGATTTGCCTAAAGTTTTATGGTTTCTCCACTATCGAGTAGGTTCACTGTTATATTATTCTGAAGTACAAGGATTCGAAGACATCATTATTTGCGATACTAAGGTTAGTCAGTTATTGTGTTTCATTGTCTTATTAAGTTTGTAATGTGTATGTGCTATAGCTATTGTTTGAGGCTGCAACTCAGCTAGTAAAGAAAACATTTGTATTTAGCAATGTAGGAAAAGCAGCTGCTGAAAAGTTTAAGTCAAAAGCTCAGTTTACACAACTAGATTTGGAAAAAGCTGCTCATCGCAATACAGGAGATTTAATACCCATTAAAAAGCTTATTGTACTATTTCAACATCACAATATTATAGCTCCACTTCCTGTGACAGAAGATAGAACTGAGGTCACTTACTTCATGCCTAGCATACTGAGAAGTGCTACAAAAGACGAACTGTTAACCATTTCATCTTCAGTGGAGGTAGCACCAATTACGTACAGATATAAGAGTGGCTATTTACCCCTCGGAGTATTTTCATCTCTCATAATAACAATTATTTGCAAGCAGAATCCTAAATGGACACTCAAAGAAGACAATCCTTGTCGAAACAAGATTGAATTTCTTGTGAAGGATGACTATGACACAGTAACTATCATAAACTGTGTATACTTTATTAAGGTCATTCTATTTAGGGAGTGTGATCCAACCACGCCCACTTCTGATCAATGTACTCATATTAGAAGTACTATATATGATATGCTTATGGAAGTTAATAAAAACCTCAAATATACCAATGCCAGAGTTCAGTATGGATTTGAGTGTGTACATGACTTGCCCAATGAGAGTTCATTTCATCTATGCATACTAGAAAATGAGAAATCTACAAAAATGATGTGCTTGGAGAAACGAAGAAATACAAAAATTGTGTCGCTAAAAAATGCCAAACAAATAATTTGGTTCCAAATGGTAAGAATATTATCATATATATGTATATATATTTTTTTTTTAATATGCTTTTATGATTATCTATTTATAGATAGACAATACGGTATCTGACAAGAATCAAACCAAGGGGTCAAAAGGTAGGCTATTGTACAGCTACTACTACTCAACAGTGTACAATTACATTTAAAGCAATAGATTTTAGATAAGAAGTTTGTACTTTAACTGATCAACTCAATTGGAGTCATTTTCTGTTTGTGATAAATGAGTGCATTGTCGCTACATTTTTATGGATTTTAAGCAAGACACAGGCATAGTTTGAGATTGATTTACATGAGCAGAGATATTTTTCTCGATACTTTTGCAGTACAAATGTATTATAGTAACAATTAATTGGTTTTAAAGCAAGTTTAATGTTGTCACAAATAGAAATACACTCAAACTCACATTATCTAGACTCCCCTTTTTTGAGCACTCCTAGCTATCTACCAGCTACTAATATGCGGCATGAGGGTAAAGGGTACCACAATCAAAGACCAGCTGGTAGCCCCTGGCAGATTATGCTCAAATTTTTGCCTATTTTGCTTTTCCTTTATTCTCCAATTTTCCACCTATTTTGCTTTTTATTCTACCTATTTTGCTTTTCAATTTAACCCATTTTTTGTCGTGCCTACATAGCAAATAATTAAAAATTCTCTTGCATAACAACACACAAATTATTACAATAATTTACAAAGATGACAAAAAAAATGTTAGGTTTTTCGATAATTGTACTGCAGCATAACTGACAGTTGAATATAGTCTTCTAGAGCAGACTCCTGTTGAGAGGAGAAGGAATTGTTCAGCAACGAAAAAACATGCTCAGCAGCCGCGGACGAAGGCTGCACTAACAACAATTTCTTGCACGTGCTACTCCATTTTGGCAGTGTTCCCTCGTGCGATTTCCACCACATAAGGACATCAACTTCATCTGAAACATCCTCAGCTGCCGCAAGATACTCAGGTAACTCGGACTTCAAGCCATTAATTGCTTCTGTGTTCAGGAATGGAAAGGCAGCAAAGGAATCCATATCATTAGCAGTTGGCTTAAGTTCATTCACTTTTGAGGGAGAAAGGTAACTTGCCGATTTGAAGGCTAGAACAATGGGCCTGAGATCGTTGTCGAATTTCTCCTTGAAGTAAGCATAGGCAGGAACACAAGCAGCTTTAGCATAGTCTATCAATTGCCTCTCATGTGTAGAATTTCCATTGGCTAGTGATCTTGCAACTGCGTTTACATTGGGAAAGTGCTCCAATGACACATGTGAATAGAGAAGACTTATTTGTTGATATGCAACTAGTGCTATTGGC
>WLWD01003410.1_pt1 | contig 21145 bp, 21 predicted proteins | sample 6712731 | NCBI WGS metagenome assembly WLWD01 (sample SAMN12718690, study PRJNA576275) | sponge metagenome | isolation source: marine sponge | host: Mycale hentscheli | place: New Zealand: South Island, Marlborough, Capsize Point | collected 2014-11-01
AGGAAGCAAGGAAGCAAGGAAGCAAGGAAGCAAGGAAACAAGGAAGCAAGGAAGGAAGGAAAATAAATCTTGCAGGTGAAGAATAAGTCCTGCAAGTGAAGGAATGTCTTGCAAGCGAAGAAAAGAAGGAAGTTCTCACTTGTGAAGAGATGAAGAATAAGTCTTGCAAGTGAAGAAAAGCAATGAAGTCCTGCTGGTGAAGATGAAGCTGGTCACATTGGCAAGGAGATCGCATCTTTAAGTGTACCAAGCTATTTTGTGGTGTATGCCATTAACCTCAATCTATACAGCTTAATTTCAGAGTCTACTAATATTATGCTTTAAATATTTTTATGTTCTTTGCTATTATTCTTTTATTGTTGATATGTTTATCTTTTAGATGAAAGCACTCTTGTTTCAATGAAGCCAGCCATGGAGACTGAGGAGATGTGTGCAGTACTACCTTTTCGTGATGGTGTTGGCTGAGAGCGACTATGCCAGGTTGCTGACAGTACTGCCTACAGTTTGTCTCGCTCACACATCTGCTGAATACAACTGAACTTCCATGCTTGTTTCATAGTCAATCTTCAACTTATTAATTTAATGTATCCTCAATCGTTCAAATACCATTCAATCGATTTTTATATTGATTAAAATAATCATGAAAATTTGAATATTAAAGATTAGTTGAAAATAATAAATATTAGTTGATAAAGATTAGTTGAAGTAAGTTGAAAGAAAAAAATAATAAATAAAAATTAGAAAATTAATTAAAATAAATTAGAAATTAGAAATAAATTAGAAATTAAAAAATTAGTTAGACCGAATAATATTTTTTATTTTTTTTCCTCTTTTTATTTTTTTAAAAACATTTTCTTACGTATTTCTCGTATTTTTTTTTCTTTTTCTTCTTTTCTTTTTTTCTTTTCTTCCTGGTTCACTCACTGTAGTTCTGCCTTAATTCTTCTCTCTATCTCTTTCTCCCTCCTCTCTTCTTTCTCCTTCCTTCTCTTCGCATCACTCTCTCTCTGCCTCTGTCTTCTCTCTTGTCTCTCTCTGCCTCTGTCTTCTCTCTTGTTCCCTTCTTCTAATGTCTCTCTCTCTCTCTCTGCCTCCGTCTTATCTCTCTATACCGTCCTTCCCTCTCTCTTCTGTCCCTCTGTCTCTCCCTCTGCGTTCTTTTGAACGCAATCCTCCTCCTACTTCTCTCCAGTTCTCTTTCTGAGCCTGAGGGGGCAGAGGGAGCCGGCGGGGCTGATGGGGCAGAGGGAGCCAGCGGGGCTGAAGGGGCAGAGAGAGACAGCGGGGCTGATGGGGCAGAGGGAGCCGGCGGGGATGAGGGGGCAGAGGGAGCCGGCAGGGCTGAGGGAGCCGGCGGGGCTGAGGGAGCCGAGGGAGCCAGGGATCCACCCTCCAAACTACATTTATTGAAAGAATATTGTGTAAAAAAAGTACCAATGCACTCCACAGACAACTGCATGCTAACTTGTGCTCTTCATTCACAAGTAAATAGTCAAAAATCATATATAATCAATCTTAAAGTTTCGTTAAATGGTTTAAGCATAGGTATAATAATAGCGGTTTTTAAAAAATGCACACAGTTGCTCATGAAAAACTGAGACTCTTGAGTGCATGTTGCTAATTACACAACTAACAAGCCTCGTTAATATCAAGATTAGCTTAACCTTCAAACATGTCTATTATGGCACTGGACAGCAGCAAGTGCATGCACTACAAGCATTAGCTATGTTGCTGATTCACAACTGACAAGTCTTCCTAATATCTGAATCAAGATTAGCTTGACATAATACTGCTAATGACTCTAGACAGCATGCTGCTATTTCACAACTGGCCAGCCCCACTAAAGATAGGCTTAATATATGCAGGAATATCTTAACAGTGTGGTGCTCACCTTCCTTTTCCTGGCAGAAAAAAAACTTTGAGTACAGTTGATGCACAAATGAGAACATCGTTGCGACAGGACTGCGGAGTGCTGCGTCTGGGACCTGCTTTTCTAGCGTAGTGAGCGCTTGCGCTGCGGACAATGGGCGTTGGGAACTAGGTAATTGGCCACAAAAATGTTACACACCCCGAAGGCTAGGCTGCACGGGGCTCGGCCCAAGATCAGTTTTCGGGGAAAAAACTGAGTTCGACTCCCACTGAATGTCACATTTTTTTTTTTTTTTTTAGAGTTTTTCACTGAACGAGGGGGAAAGACATGGACACGGAAAAAAACTGGGGAAAAGAGGGAGAGGAGAGGGGAAAAGGGGGAAGAGAGAGAAAGAAAAAGGAGGAGAGAGTTTCTAAGTGAAAAACTCTAAAATAAAAAAAAAATGTGACATTCAGTGGGAGTCGAACTCAGTTTTTTCCCCGAAAACTGATCTTGGGCCGAGCCCCGTGCAGCCTAGCCTTTGGGTGTGTAACATTTTTGTGGCCAATTACCTAGTTCCCAACGCCCATTGTCCGCAGCGCAAGCGCTCACTACGCTAGAAAAGCAGGTCCAGACGCAGCACTCGCAGTCTTGTAGTAGCAACGATGTTCAGCTTTATGCAGCAACTCTACTCAAGGTTTTTTTCTGCCAGGGAAGGAAGGTGAGCACAACACTGTTAAGATATTCCTGCATATATAAAGCCTATCTTTAGTGGGGCTGGCCAGTTGTGAAATAGCAGCATGCTGTCTAGAGTCATTAGCAGTATTATGTCAAGCTAATCTTGATTCAGATATTAGGAAGACTTGTCAGTTGTGAACCAGCAACATAGTTAATGCTTGTAGTGCATGCACTTGCTGCTGTCCAGTGCCATAAATAGACATGTTTGAAGGTTAAGCTAATCTTGATATTAACGAGGCTTGTTAGTTGTGTAATTAGCAGCATGCACTCAAGAGTCTCAGTTTTTCATGAGCAACTGTGTGCATTTTTTAAAAAAAAACTGTGATTAATATACCTATGCTTAAACCATTTAACGAAACATTAAGATTTATTATATATGATTTTTGACTATTTACTTGTGAATGAAGAGCACAAGTTAGCATGCAGTTGTCTGTGGAGTGCATTGGTCTTTTTTTACACGATATTCTTTCAATAAATGTAGTTTGAAGGGTGGATCCCTGGCTCCCTCGGCTCCCTCAGCCCCGCCGGCTCCCTTTGCCCTGCCAGCCCTGCCGGCTCCCTCTGCCCCGCCGGCTCCCTCTGCCCCCTCCCTGCCGGCTCCCTCTTCCCCCTCAGCCTTGCTGGCTCCCTCTGCCCCGCCGGCTCCCTCTGCCCCCTCCCTGCCGGCTCCCTCTGCCCCCTCAGAAAGAGAAGTGGAGAGAAGGAGGAGGAGGATTGCGTTTGAAAGAACGCAGAGAGAGAGGGAGAGAAGAGAGAGGGAAAGACACTATAAAGAGATAAGACAAAGGCAAAGGCAGAGAGAAAGAGACTCAAGAAGAAGGGAACAAGAGAGAAGACAGAGGTGGCAGAGAGAGAGTGATGGAAAGAGAAAGAAGGATAAAGAAGAGAGGAGGGAGAAAGAGTTGGAGAGAAGAATCAAGGCAGAACTGGACCGGATCAACCAGAATGAAAAAAAAAAAGAAAAGAAGAAAAAGAAAAAAAATACGAAAAATACTTGAGGAAATGTTTGAAAAAAGAAAAAAAAGAAAAGGAGGAAAAAAAAATAAAAGATATTATTCGATCAAACTAATTTTTTTAATTTCTAATTTATTTTTAATTTCTAATTTATTTCTAATTTCTAATTTATTTCTAATTTCTAATTTATTTCTAATTTCTAATTTCTAATTTATTTCTAATTTCTAATTTCTAATTTATTTCAACTAATTTTCAAATTTTTATTTATTATTATTTTCTTTCAACTTACTTCAATCTTTCTAATCTTTATCAACTAATTTTTATTATTTTCAACTAATCTTTAATATTCAAATTTTCATGATTATTTTAATCAATATAAAAGTAGATTGAAGGGTATTTGAATGATTGAGGGTACATTAAATTAATAAGTTGAAGATGGACTATGAAACAAGCATGGAAGTTCAGTTGTATTCAGCAGATGTGGACAAACTGTAGGCAGTACTGTCAGCAACCTGGCATAGTCGAGTTCTCAGCCAACACCATCACGAACAGGTAGTACTGCACACATCTCCTCAGTCTCCATGGCTGGCTTCATTGAAACAAGAGTGCTTTCATCTAAAAGATAAACATATCAACAATAAAAGAATAATAGCAAAGAACATAAAAATATTTAAATGCCTAATTAAATAGTAGACTCTGAAATTAAGCTGTATAGATTGAGGTTAATGGCATACACCACAAAATAGCTTGGTACATTTAAAGCTGCGATCTCCTTGCCAATGTGACCAGCAGGTCATCTTCACCAGCAGGACTTCATTGCTTTTCTTCACTTGCAGGACTTATTCTTCACCTGCAAGATTTATTTTCCTTGCTTCCTTGCTTCCTTGCTTCCCTGCTTCCCTGCTTCCTTGCTTCCTTGCTTCCTTGCTTCCTTGCTTCCTTGCTTCCTTGCTTCCTTGCTTCCCTGCTTCCTTGCTTCCTTGCTTCCTTGCTTCCTTGCTTCCTTGCTTCCTTGCTTCCCTGCTTCCTTGCTTCCTTGCTTCCTTGCTTCCTTGCTTCCTTGCTTCCTTGCTTCCTTCACTTGCAGGATTTAGCTTCTTTTATTCACCTGCAAGACTTCTTCTTCACCTGCTGGACTTTTCTTCACCTGTATCGGATCATCACTGGAAGCCATAGTGTTGATTCAACACTATGGCTTCCAGTGATGATCCTTTCTCATGTGAGATTTATTTATGTTGTACCAAGCTATGATGTGAGGATATTCCAGGGGATGAATAATAAGAAACATGAACTTATCTTTTGCAGTGCTGTAGAATGTTGCTGCTTATTAGTACTGTGGAAGTGCTGTAGAAGTGTTGTGGAAATGTTGAAGTGCTGTGGGAGTGTTGTGGGAGTGCTGTGGAATGTGTTGTGGAGTCTTTGCTGCTCAGAAGTGCTGTGGAGTGAAGTGCTGTGGAAATGTTGAAGTGCTGTGGAGTGAAGTGCTGTGGAGTGAAGTGCTGTGGAGTGAAGTGCTGTGGAGTGAAGTGCTGTGGAGTGAAGTGCTGTGGAGTGAAGTGCTGTGGAGTGAAGTGCTGTGGAGTGAAGTGAAGTGCTGTGGAGTGAAGTGCTGTGGAGTGAAGTGCTGTGGAGTGAAGTGCTGTGGAGTGAAGTGCTGTGGAGTGAAGTGCTGTGGAGTGAAGTGCTGTGGAGTGAAGTGCTGTGGAGTGAAGTGCTGTGGAGTGAAGTGCTGTGGAGTGAAGTGTGCTGTGGAGTGAAGTGCTGTGGAGTGAAGTGCTGTGGAGTGAAGTGCTGTGGAGTGAAGTGCTGTGGAAATGTTGAAGTGTTGTGGAATGTGTTGTGGAGTCTTTGCTGCTAAGAAGTGCTGTGGAAGTGCTGTGGAAATGTTGAAGTGCTGTGGAGTGTTGCTGCTTAGAAGTGCTGTGGAGTGTTGTTGGTTAGAAGTGCTGTGGAAGTGCTGTGGAAATGTTGAAGTGCTGTGGAGTGTTGCTGCTTAGAAGTGCTGTGGAGTGTTGTTGGCTAGAAGTGCTGTGGAAGTGTTGTGGAAATGTTGAAGTGCTGTGGAGTGTTCTTGGTTGGAAGTGCTGTAGGGTGGCACGAAGTGGACTAGCAGTAGAACGAAGTGAAGTGAGCAAAATGATGTGATTTGGTGCCATGGCAGTTGGTATTACTCAGGTTGTCATTTCATCCTTTTTGCCTCATTGGCTTTCCTACATGTAGCCAATGTTCTTTCCTTCTTCTCTTTCTCAAACTGCAGTAATACCTCTTTGCCATCAGCGTAAGGGCACCAAATTTTGTTCGATCGTCCAAGTACTCGGTGGACTTCTCCATCTGGTGTAACATCTTTAGATGTACGAAATTGTCCACAAATGTGACAAGGACGCTTTCCTACTATATCAGATTCCTATAAATTATGAAAAAAAAATGTAATTAAAATGACAAAAGTTTTTGTACACATTGTCTAACCTCGCTATCTTGGTTTGGGGACATGACCTCATGCTTAAACCCACAATCAATACTTATTTTCATTTTTGATGTAAGAATTCTTCCATGACTTCAATACAGGAAGCACAGGTGTTATTACTATTATTATTATTATTATTATTATTATTATTATTATTATTATTATTATTGTTATAATTATTAATATTATTATTTCTACCACTATTGTTACTATTACCAATAACTACTATCCCTATTATTATTAATACTACTACTAATATAGTTAATACTATTATAACCATTATTACTAATACCGCTATTATCACTACTATTATTACTATTATTACTATTATTATTACTCCTATTAGTATATATATTACTGTTATTATTGCTAACTAGTATTACACCAAATACTATTATTCACCATTATTATTATGAATACAACTAACATTATTATTACTGTTGTTGCTGTTATCATTGTTATTAGCCAAGGTGTATAATTTAGATTATTAATAAAACTTTAAACTGACCGGAAGTGGCTGGACACCCAATTCCTGTAGGCGAGCCAATGCTTTCTCTCTCCTCTGCTGCGATTCTGGAGAAAGGGCCCTATTCCGCTTTGGTGCTTTTGCCTTTTCCTTACCACCAGTCCTTGGGGTCAATTCTGTCCTCTTGCGTGCCTGTTCCTCCCTCCTTTCCTGTGCTCTCTCTTCAGCAGTGACTGGCTCTGGTCCAAGTGACAGTGCTGGTGAAATAAAGACTGGAGTGGCTTGCTGCACAGGTTGTTCCAAGAGCTCCATAGCTGCTGATGCCTGTTCAGACAAGGAGAAACTCAATTCAGTAACTACTGAGCGAGCTTCCTCATTGACAGCTCCACTTTCGATAGCCTGTGATCGAGATCTCTGTTGTTTTAAAATCCAGTTTTTTGCTTGGGCAAATGAGACTGGTAACAATGCTGGAGGAGGTTCAGAGGAAGTCCTCGGTCGATCCAACTCCTCCTTGCATCGCTCCTTGTACAATTTTAGGAGCTCATGCACCATTGGCGACGTATTACCGGTCTCTGGCATTGCACACCACAGTTCCTCCCAAATAGCCAGCATTGCTTCATTGAAGTCTGGAGGCACACACACAATCTGTCCTCCCATTGCACGAAGTCGTGGAACGTTACGATGACGTCGAGGTGTGGCTTCGGGCAGTGGCACGTTTCTCCAGTCACGTGTGTCGGAGCTGGTGCTAGCTGCAGCAGAGCTGAAGGTGGAGCCAGCAGAAGATGAGGTGCTAGCTGTAGCAGAGCTGGGGGTGGTGCTAGTGCAGGAAGTGCTGGTGTGGGTGGTAGCGCTGGTGTGGGTGGTAGCGCTGGTGTGGGTGGAGCTGGATAGAGTCGATCCATGCTGATCTTCACCTTCATCAGGCTCGTGCAAGTCAGCTTCCTCAAGCCCAAGTTCCTCCATTACCTGAAACATGAACAAAGGCACAATATAAAGTTGGTGTTCAAATAAGATTAAGTAAATAATATTGTTAGCTGTCTCTAGTGCGTTAACTGGCAAAGTTATTCATTTCCATTTTAGTTATCTTTGATTTAATTATTTATTGAAAGTCTTACCTCAGCTGACGTAACCACTATTGACGATTCATCAATTATATCGGGCACAGTCTCATTAGCAGCCATTTCTTCATTGAAATCGACCTCAATGTGAGCAACTCCTGCCACAGAGCATCCATACTCGTACCCAATCTTGAGATTGGTCTCCGTACCTGCTGCTGCTATTGTCCAGTCTGGATAGCTGGAGGTGATCCCTTGCCCAATGTAGTGCTCGCAAACCTGTAGTAACAAATTCAAAAAATATAGTATGACAGACCAGGCCATAGCTAATGAAATAAATAGAATAAGTGGTAATTTGATTCCACCTAGTTGTTGTTAACAGCTGTTGTGAGCATGACCATGAACATGTGCAGCAATGCAACAATCTTGCTTTTATAGGCATACCTTAGGTGGCATGGTATCTGGTGGAATCTTCTTTCCAAGAGCGCGCAGGCGACGACGGTTGTAGGAAAGAATCCACCATCCCAGGCGTGCATCGAAGATTTCCATTCCAATGCCACGCTGGGTGTAGAAGTTTCTGTCCAGCACGGAATGGACTGCTTCAACTTTGCTGGTGCCACGCAACGATCGATAATGCTCCAACTGGTGACCTGTGGAATGAAAGTTGATGGTACCAACTCTCACATATGGCAAATGATCCATCTCATCGGAAATGCATCCATTCCGCACATGAATCAGCTGGAGCTTGAACACCTCTATCACCCTCTTTGTGACGAGGGGATATGCCACATCTGCGACTGACAAGTCTGATATCTTCATCCCTGCTGCTTCAGCCTGAATCCTGCACTGATTATCCAGTTCCCTGTGTCCTTGAAGCACTAACATCATCCTGTCAGCCACGCTGTCTGGATCTCCGACTATTCTACGGATGAACTTGACCCTCTCTGTCCGCGTTGGAGGCCCATCAAGCCCAGCTGCCTTCTTTGCCTCCATCAAACTCTGGTAATCTCCCTCGTGTTGGAAGAAAATTGCTCGACTGAGGTCCACTAAAAACTTCTTCCGGCGTGAATGCTCGGCATTCATTTCTCTTCCAATGCGCAGCATCAGATGCATGACATCCAGTTTGATGGTGAACTTTGAGCGCCACAAAGCCAATGCACTTGTGCCTGGGGGCTGTAGAGGCAACCGACGAAATCCTGGCTTGCCATTGCAGCAAGAACAGTCCATGTACAACGAACGAGGCAACTCTACTCCCGCTGACTCGTGCCTCTCGACTATTTCAGCCATGGCCTGCCTACCCCAGTTGAAGGAGGTGTCTGGAACAGCATAAACTCCACACACAAGACCAAAATCTCCACAAATAGTGAATGTCTGTCCACCATGGCCTACCACCCCACCACCAAGGGTTCTCTTAATGACCTTGTGTTGGTGATCCACTGCAAGACTGTGACTACTGAGGACGGTACGCAACTCCCTCATGATGTAAGGCTTGTTGTCCAAGTAGTCCCTGATGAACAACAATGTGAGATGAGGTCGGCAAGGGATGTAATGGGAAGGTAGTGGAGGGAAAGCATCACGAGATGCCACATTGACTCTTCCAATACCACTCATGGCCGCAACCTAAAGTAATACATTTATGAGAGCTTACTACAGTGCTGAGGGAAGAAACGACATAGTTACTATCATAGTATTATTGAACTGTTGCTATTATTATCATCATTATCATTACTATACTATCATTAGCTATTATCATTATCATCATTATTATTCATCGTTATTATAATTATTATTATAATGATTTTTATTATTATTATTATTATCATCATCATTATTATTATCATTACCATTATCATTACAATCACCATCATCATTACTACTATTATTACTATTATTAATAATATCATCATTAATAATAAAACAATTTTGAGGGAGATTACTGGAGTATTAAAAGAAAACTCGTGATCATCGTCATTTTCATCATCATTATACATAACGTTACCTTATCCCAAAGAGTGATATATTCAGACTTGAGGTGGAGATAGTGCTGTGTAACTTCCTCCTGCACAAGTCTCTCCACCTGTGCCACTGTCACGCCTGATCTCAGCATACGGATCAAGGACAAGTCGGTTCCATTGCCCTTTGTTGAAATGCACGTTTGCTGGAGCTGAACTGACATTGGCAGAGTGCTGACATATTTCGGATCGTGCGTCAGCCAATGCTTCTTGCACTTTCCACAGCGCATGTCTATGCCAACGAGAGACTTAGGCCAAGGTATGGCATAAATGAGCTTGCGACTCCCCACTGAATTTGCGGATATCATCATCGAATTACAATGAGGACAGCGGCCGCTCATAGGGCAGTACACTATCAGGTCCAACTTGCCTGGAGACTTCTTAAGACCAATTCCAGTGGCCCTCAGTTCAGCAATAGTAGGTGACTGGAAGTTGCTTTTGTCGAATTTGGGAGGTGCTGGTCCAGTTGCAGTCTTGGGTTGGTCTGATCGTGTGCTTGTGCTGGTGGATGGCTGAACACTGGCAGTAGAAACTGCACCAACACTTGAAGCTGAAAGCATTAAGTAATAGTATAATAATAACAATAACAGCAACAACAGCAATAATAATAGTAATAGTAATAATAATAATAATAATAATAATAATGGTATGCAGCATCTAAAGAAATAAGCATCAGGAAATTGTCGTTGTCATCACCTTGTTGTTCTCAAGTTGGTGGTTTGCTTATGAATAAACCACTCCTCAGGTTACAGCCACAATGACATTTATTAGTGTTAATGGCTACATGGGCAGATCCTGGGTTTGCAATTGCATAAATGCCTAGTGAAATGGGCAGATCCTGGGTTTGCAATTGCATAAATGTCTAGTGAAATGGGCAGATCCTGGGTTTGCAATTGCATAAATGTCTAGTGAAATGGGCAGATCCTGGGTTTGCAATTGCATAAATGTCTAGTGAAATGGGCAGATCCTGGGTTTGCAATTGCATAAATGCCTAAGTGGAATGGGCAGATCCTGGGTTTGCAATTGCATAAATGCCTAAGTGAAATGGGCAGATCCTGGGCTTGCAATTGCATAAATGTCTAGTGTGACTGAATATACAATGGTGTTGGCCACACCACCAGTTGCCAGTGCTTGTGTTGAACTGAAAAACATTATAAAAATAAAATAAATTTAAATTCGGCTTGCTGAAGTTGCTGCATGCTGTTTGAGGAGATTACAATGAGCCTCTTTAAATATTTATTACTGCTCATTGCTTCTTGACCATCATATTTAGTCTCTTTGGTAGAGAGTGCATCACCATTTCTATTGTGCAATAAGTGATTAGGGAGCCTGCAAGGGGTACTTGGTTTTGATTGGGAATAATTATTATTAAATACTGGGTTGTCACTTGCTATTCTATGCATGCCTCCTTTACCCATAAATCAGCATTAAAATTTGTTATAGTCTTTGGTTAAGGGTTACAACTTTGGCAGTACTAAACTGAGTAGGAATGAGTTCTTAAAATGCTGTGTATGCAGTTCAGGTGTCAACTGGAGGTGTATAATTAATTGGTGTTAATAGATTAAAGACTGCATCAGAGCTTGAGCTGGATATTCCAACTTGTTTCACAAATAGAACTGAGTCAGTACCACATTACTTGATCAGGTCGATTAAAGTTTGAACACTATAGTGTACATGCAGATATTATCACATGACGGTGACGGACATGTATCATCCTATTAAATAATGTATATAGTCCTACCACGATTAACTCGTGAATAAACTTAATCATATTATATTACAACAAATGAACTGTACCTGTTGGAGTTGAGCACTCCATTTGTGAATGAGTTACTGACGAAGGCATCAGTACGGTGGTTGCAGGAGTGGAACCTGAAACAAACAAATTAATGCGAACAGATTAAGGATCGAAATACTATTAGTACATGTTAACAGATCCACGTATACACATTAATATTAACCTATCCTAATACAATCAATCCATATCAAGTCATCATGGTACTGACTCAGTTGAATTTGCTGGACCAGCTCAACAAAACATTAGTAACCCTCCCTTCTCCTTTTCCAAATCCTTTAGTGTACATTTAGCCCATTCACCATTCATGGCTACTAATTACATGTACAACCTCCCACCACATCTGCTGCTCGGTTACACACTCATCACTGAGCTCAACTCCAATTAAAACTGACTCTGGCCAAAATTGTAATGGTAATAGTTACAGTCATAATAATAATAGCAAGTGAAGACATTGAACAGTCTGATGATCGAATGTGCTGATCTGCAAATTTATTGAAGATTTGTTCTATAATGTACACTATTGTAAATAATACCCATAGTTTTTATGGGACTGGACAAGTTCCTCCCACCATTATGTATGACACATCCTGTGGAAATTTCACCATGTACACTGTATATTGTCTTCCTTTTGCAGTTGTGCCAGAACATGGTGCTGAGGACACTGTCTGACCAGAGACTTCAGCATAATTAGGCATCATCCAGGTTAGCCCCATGCTTTTTTTTTCTTCCTTATACAGTGTACCTTCGCTATTGGAAAATCTTTGTCCACAAGAACATGGGGAAATTTGTTTGTGGTTAGGGTATATGAAAGATTGAATGAGTCAATAAATGTTACAAGAAAGCGTGGATGCACTGAATTGTGTTCTAGAATAATATTGACCAGGAACTGAGTGATGTAATTATCCTAATATTGACCAGGAACTGAGTGATGTAATTATCCTAATATTGACCAGGAACTGAGTGATGTAATTATCCTAATATTGACCAGGAACTGAGTGATGTAATTATCCTAATATTGACCAGGAACTGAGTGATGTAATTATCCTAATTCACAATCATAAATAATTGTCTCCCCAACAAACACAAACATTACACATGTAACACACACATGCAACACACACATTACACATGTAACACATATCACATGTAACACACATTTACACATGTAACACACATCACATGTAACACACACATGCAACACACATTACACATGTAACACACATAACACATGTAACACACACATGCAACACACACGTCACACATGTAACACACATAGCACATGTAACACACACACATAACACATGCAACTTTTGAGCTTTTATCCTGCCCCTCTGGACAGGCTTTGTGTTGCTACAGTGAATATGTAGGAACTGGTAAATGTCCAGTTGATGTTGTTCTTTTTTTACACTTGTAGTGGAGATGTGTATGATACCGTCTTTTCTAATATGTAGTGTCCATGTCAAGATCGCAGATTGATGGGTGTGTCCTTTCATACAGAGGCTACTCCAGATAGCCATGGCTGTGTCACAGAACGTCCAATTATTCACTTTATCATTTTGTTGTGTGTGCATGACACTTATTGTTTATTATTTATGTATAGTACTGTACTTTTGATGATTTTTGTTATTGCTTGTTCATTTTTTAAAAAAAGAAGCACTACACTAAGTTATTGCTGGCTTCATTTTTGGGTTATTGCATTGTATTTCTTGCGATCATAGCAATAAGATGAAGGAGAGTGTACGCTCGATACTCAATTGGAATTTGTTGGGCTTTCAGACGAGTTCGCTCTAGCTCTCTTTACAGTGAAGATGTGCGCCGCAGCTACAGAGGTATACGGTTACCACTGGGACGACCCTCCTCAGAGCTCCTGGCCTGAAAATTTTCATGACGCTCTATTGGGTGAACATATTCCCCTTTTAGAGCAATTCTCGTCCCAAGCGGCTAGTAGCCCTGAGGAAGAAAGTCAAGTGGCCAAGAAAAGCAAATTTGAAAGTGAGCGCAGCAGTAGTATTTTTCCAATTTCTTGCTTCAGTCGAGTTGATTCAGGCAGCAATGCCTCAACTACAAAGTTAAAAGACAAATTAAAAAAGAAAATAATGTCCAGTGGAGCAAGATTCAGGTGGATCAATGAGCAGCTGTATACAAGAATGGGTTATGAAGCTCTGAATATGTTCGAACAAGACCGTACTCTATTTGATGTGTACCACAAAGGATTTTCAGCTCAAACTTCTAAATGATTGATGAACCCCCTGGACAAGGTAATTGCCTATGTCCAGGACTTGCCCAGTTCTGCTGTAATAGCAGATTTTGGCTGTGGAGAAGCAAGGCTAGCACGAAGTGTTCCCAACACTGTGTATTCATTTGACTTTGTGGCACTCAATAGCCACATCACACCTTGCGACATGGCCAATGTACCTCTGTCCAACTTTGCCGTTGATGTCTGTGTATTCTGTCTGTCACTAATGGGTACTAATATCTCAGACTTTATAAAATAATCTAGGAGAGTGCTCAGAGAGAATGGATCGCTTAAAATTTGTGAAATAACAAGCAGGTTTGAATCTGAAGATGAATTTGCAAGAAGTGTAGAAACGTTTGGCTTTCAGCTTGTGAAGTGAATACTTTAGCAAGTTGTTTGTTGAATTTGAATTTAAAGTGACTACAAGAAAGAAGTCATCTTCATCCAAAGTACTGCCAGAGATTGAGCTAAAACCATGGAGACCACGGAGCTTGAGCTAAAACCACGGAGATTGAGCTAAAACCATGCATGTACAACCACTGTTATTCATACCACCTACTTAATTTCAAGTTTTACATGATTTATGAAATACATAAAATAGTAATTAATAGTAGATGACCAATTGAAATAATAAAAAGGGAAGAAACAAAATGATGATGAGATGCCAGTGAGGAAGAAGAAATAGCAGGCTAGTGCAGGAGGGAGGGAGGGAGAGAGGAAGGAGTGGGTACTGTGGCTGTGTTGAGGGAACTTGTGCTGGACTTGGCGGTGTTATCAGTTACTTATGCTTCTTTGTGTCACGCTTCTTCTGAGTCAGGGTGGAGAATCTGTGAAATCTCTTGCTCCATGAACGCCCATGGTGTCGTTGTGCTGCCCACGACCAAACACTTCATGCCACTGGGGCAGTAGACGTCTGACGAGTTCTCCACTTGCTTCTTGATGCTCTCTTGCGTGCAGCTGAAGCAAAACTTGTGCATGGGCGTGGAGGGACACTGCACGTAGCGCGTGTCGTCAAGTGTCCTGCTACACAGTAAGCACTGCATGACTGAAGAGGTGTCAGGAGCTGGAATGGGAGATGTACGAGACTGAGTGCCGGTTGGACTGGCCGCTTCACCATTTGGAAGACTGCAAACCAGACTTGTTGATTCTTTACGACGGTTGCTACCAGAGAACGTAGCCGTGGTTCTGGCACTGCCATTGTTGCGAGGACTGTGAGCTGCTGCGTAACCGTTGCCATTTACCAAGTTGGGAGAACTCTGCCCACTAGATGGCGAGTGTGGAGATTTGGGAGAATGGCTCCTATGTCTTCCTTCTTCATCAGAATTGCTGCCAATATCCACTTTGCGTTCCTTACGTGCCTCACTTCCATCAACATTATCTTCAGAGGAAGATGCATGTTTCCTCTGGTTCAAAAGGATGTTATTCAGAGTAGCATTAAGAGTAGCTGGAGGAAGGTTGGGGAATTTGGGATCAAGGAAAGGAGTGGGAAGAAGGTCCTTCTTTACCGAGCCTCGAAAGAAACGCACTTCTTTAGTCAAGAGCTCTCCAAGTACTCTCCAATTGTCATCGCCGTTGATTCTCTCAAATTCCAAGTGTTTATAGCCACTGCAATTAGCTCCTTTGAATCCTCCACCAATACCTCGTCTCTCTCTAAATTCACCGTACATTTGACTTCCAGCTCCAGATGCACTCTTGAAAACAGTTTGAGAACCAATAGGATATTCAATGACCACTTTTAGCTCGATTTTGTAATATGTATCGAAAGCGATGACGCGACCAATCAGCGAGTGGTCCCTGATAAAACGCACCCGAAACGGAGGTGATTTCGACAGCGTATTGAACGTGTCCAGAATCTGAGCGAAACGCTGCGCCGTGCCGTCGTGCGTCATCGGACTTGCGTGATCTGGACAGGAGAGATGATGAATGGGCTTGTGTCCGTGATGGATATTTTGGAGCAAAGACGTTGGAATAGTGGCTGCATGACTTGCAGGAACGACTCGGTGCATGTGAGTAGCAAAAGCAGTTTGAGGAGGAAGGGCTCCAGGTAGTGGGAATCCGGGATGCTGCTTTGTCGTAGCTATATCCCTGGGCGAAACAACGTGCATTTTACCCATATCTGGCCTAGGACCAGAAGTTACCATGCAAGTTGTCTGTGGAGGAGCCTGCTGGCGAGGCATGGTTGCAATGGATGGTGCAGGGGTTCGATTGATACTCATGGTGGTTGCAGCGGCGGGCAAGAAGCTGACAAGCTGCTCATGGGGGCTGCGGATGGGCTGAGGCTCAGGCTGGAGCGGCGAATGTGGCTGTTGCTTGTACTTCTGCCCATTAGGCAGGCTGGACACGTCGAATTTGCTCTTAACAGCCTTAGCGTTCTCGATAACTTCTTTAATCTTGTCTATCCCTTCATAGTTGCAGCAAGCTCTGCAAACCGGTGTCACAGTAAATACTGTCGCCCGGAAATTCTGTCGCGGCGACGAAATTTCCTTAGGAAATAGTGTCGCTTCGAAAAGTCAGCGACATTTTTTCCTAGGAAATTTTGCCGCCGCTAGGAAATTCTGTCGCTCTTATAATCTGTAGCAAGGTAGCTATGAATACTGGGCATGAAAACCTAGCAGGTAACTAATGGTTTCAATGGAATATAGCTTATCTGCCAATGTCTAAGAGCTCTTGACAAAGTTGGCTATAGCTATTCTAGCAAATCTCTCATTATTTTTAGCTACTATTTAGGATCTGACCAGGCCTTATCTATGCCTAACACACTCCCCACCAGCATTTCATACAGGATTTTCTGGGAGATGGGGAAAAACCCAAATATTAAAACTTCCTAAGAAAAAAATTTAACATTAACAGAATTTTATCAGAGGAACAACAAAAAACTTTATCAAGACAGTCTCAGTTGAAATTGAGCAATTGGGGAGGGAATAATTTTTTCTGGGGGAGGAAAGTTTCTCTGGAGGGGGAAAATTACAAGGCATCCCCCCCACTCTATATGAAACCCTGCCCATTATATATGCTGAGATTCATGTCCTGCAATAATATAATAATATTGTTCAGGCCAGCTGAGCAGTCTCTTCAAGTTTTCCTCCCTGATGTCAAGAAGCAGCCATCAAATAACTATTATCATTATTTCATTTATCCATTTACTTATTCATTCACCTGTTGTAGTATCATTTTCTTTCATTATTCCACTTATTGAATTATTATTTCTGTCGTATTTCGTCGATGTTCGTCAATCGTCGATGTTCGGAACTCGTTTCCAAGTTATAATTTGTTTATTTTATTCTCGTTTTTTCAGTTGTTGTTTTTGTCAGTTATTGTAAAGATCAAGTTACCATCGTGTCTATTCTAATTACCTATAACTAACTGATCAGCCTGTTCAGGTTAACTTTACTTTTGATCACTTCAGTGATCTGGTCCTTCGAACACTACTAAGTGCATTTGTGAAGCTACCGCTCTTCTAAGTGCATTTGTTATTGTGTAGGGAGTTACGCCCCGACATAATTTTTGGTCCTTCGAGCCGGATACCCCTAATTTGGAAGACGAACCTCACCTAGCTCTCCCTCATTTTTGTCATACCATAACAACTGTTTACCAACCTTCACTTCGTTCATCAACTCTTCGTCAACTTCGTATCTAACCTTTTTGACCAACTTCGTACCTAACCATTTTCGTTTCACTTCGTACCTAACCTCTTCACCTCGCTTCTACCTCACCTTAGTTTTCTTCGTGGACTTTACCACAATGCCTCTTGCCTTGGAAGAGGAAATCAAGCAAATACAAGCTCTAATGGACCCGGCTAAGGTCCGTGCCAAGAGGACTAGCCGGAAGGGACAGTTGACAAGGATGGACGCATCGATTCGTTCTCTGCTCGACACACCGCTTGCCTCCATTCGCCCTGGAGACGTTAAAGACCGACTGGAGGAAGCCACCCGCTTATCTTCACTATTCGATACCCTGCAAGAGAGGTATGAAGAACTGTCCAGTGAGCTGACTGACTTCAACCTTGAGGAAGAGGTAGCTCAAGGTGAAATTGTCCGCTCAGAGAACAATGCTTCCATTCAAAGGCTAAAGATTCTTATGGAAAAAGTACATATTTACTCTACTGGTTTTGTAATTCTAGAATCCTTGTCTGCACTCCTAGACCTTGAAACACCTTCTTCACCTGTCATCCTTTCTGAGTTTAAAACACTAAAATTACAGATTTCTGAGTTTAGAAAAGATTCTTTGTTCTATTCATCTGATGGAGAAATTAGTAGGCTCCGTGGCGAAATATCTGCCACAATGAAAGACATCAATGAACAAATTTCCACAGCTCAGAAGGAGTTTGACAAATCTAATAAGTGTCATGACCTTCCTTCCGAGGTGTATATGAAACCTATTGTCCAGAACTCTTCTAAGTTAACCCTTGATCTTCCCAAATTCTCCGGAAAACCTATCGACTGGATTGATTTTAAACTACTTTTTACCGCGGCTATCGACAAACATGGCCACGGCCTCATCGATGAGGAAAAGTCGTGCCATCTCTTGAAAGCTATGTCCAGTGAGGAATCCAGACGTATTGTACAATTTGCGTCTACTGGCAAGGATGGCTACAAGGCTGCTCTACAATCTCTGGAGGACGCCTACGGTCGCCCACGTCTAGTCTATCCCCATCACGTCAAAGCTATTCTAGCTAACGACAACTATACCTATGACCGTAAGAGTCTTCGACGTATGCGGGAAACCTGGGAAATGCACCTCAGGGGCCTCGAACGCTGTAATGGCAATACCCTCGAACAGTTTTTAGCTACGGTTGTAACAGAGCGCTTTGATAAGAGTATGAAGCATGAATGGTCTACCTATGCCTCTGATTTTACCGACCCACCAACTATTCGAGATGTTCTGGATTTCTTTAGGAAAAGAGAGTTTAGCCTGGATACTCACGTTATTTCACCAGACGGCAGATTTGCTGTAGCTTTGCCTCGAGTTGTTAATCCACCATCCTTGGGTGAGTCGAGGTCTACTGCTGTGAGACGCTTCCTTCAAAACGAACGCTCTCTAAGCAAGAAAGGAAAACTGTCCGATTTTGAAGCTGTTTTGAAAGAATATGTCGATTTAGATCATGCCGAAAAGGTTCCTTCAAACAATCTTTCTAAACCTGCAACAGATTTGTTTTATTTGCCTACCCACGGTGTTGTCAAGGAATCGTCCACAACGACCAAGCTTAGAGCTGTTTTTGATGCCTCAGCTAAGTCTTCAACTGGAGTGTCGCTCAATGACCTCTTGCTCTCTGGCCCCAATTTGTACCCGAAATTAACGACAGTCTTACACCGATTTCGACTACATCGCATAGCAGTTACAGCAGACATTTCGAAGATGTTTCGGGAAATAGTACTGCAGGTTCAGGAACGAGACTTTCACCGCTTTCTACAAAGAGGAAGTAGTGGGGAAATTGAGGACTTTCGTATGAAGCGACTTACCTTTGGCGTCAAGTCTTCCCCGTTTATTGCGACTCAGGTCCTCCGTCAGCTCGCGGAAAATGCTAGGACTACTTACCCGATTGCCTCCGAAGTCATTCTGTCCACCTTTTATGTCGATGACTGTTTGTCTGGGGCTCCCACCGTTCAAGAAGCTGATATTCTTCGACAGCAGCTCTGTGACCTCCTTCATTCAGCTGGAATGATTCTTAGAAAGTGGAGGAGCAATTCAACTGAGTTTATTGAAACCATACCTGATCATCTTGTTGAAACTTCTGATTTGAACATTCAAGATCCACTCAATAGTTCCAAGACTTTGGGAATACATTGGAATGTAAACAGTGACCAATTTCATATATCTGTACCTTCCCCCCTATTACAAGATGAAACTCCAACAAAACGTGTTGTAGCCTCAACTGTGGCCAAGGTTTTTGATATCCTTGGTCTCTTTTCACCAGTTATCATTCAAGGAAAGATTTTACTGCAAAAATTGTGGACTTTGAAGCTAGATTGGGATACACCTTTACCTGAGGATATCTCCAACCTCTGGAAAGAGTGGACTCTCCATTTACATCATCTGTCTGCACACCCTGTGGACAGACGTTTGATCCCTCTGAACTTACCTATTTTGAATCAGCAACTTCATGGTTTTTCGGATGCTTCCAACTCTGCTTATGGTGCTGTTATTTACCTCAGAACTGTATACTCAAATTCTGAAGTTACAATTACCTTAGTTACCTCCAAAGCTCGTGTTACTCCTCTCAAACCAGTTACAATTACTCGCTTGGAACTCTCTGCTGCTCATTTACTGAGCAAACTTCTCATGACTGTAGCATCAGACTTGGGCATACCCTCTTCCAATGTATTTGCTTGGACTGATTCAACAATAACTTTGTGTTGGATTCGTAAAGTACCTTCCTCTCTCAAAACTTTTGTTGCTAACAGGGTTGCAGCTATTCAAGAAATGGTACCTCCACTTAGATGGAGACATGTAGCTTCAAAAGACAACCCAGCTGATCTTGCCAGCCGTGGAGTTTCTCCTCAACAGCTCATCAATTCCTCTCTTTGGTGGTATGGACCTTCATGGCTTAATGGACCACCTTCTGAATGGCCACTACTTCAAAATTGTACCATTTCAAAGAATTTGCTTGACCTACGTGCTGTTGCTTCAACTGTTCAGAGTGAACCACATACCTTTCCACTATGGACTCGACTGTCATCGTTCCATCGTCTCGTTCGAGTTATGGCCTGGATTAAACGGTTTATTAACAACTGTCGCTGTGCTAAGGAGAATCAATGTCTATCATCTGTTCTTACCTCTGAGGAATCAGCTATTGCCAGAACCTTTCTGCTACGAAAGTCTCAGGAACACATCTACTATGAGACTCTCAAGTTAATTCGAGCAGGAAAGTCGCTTCCCAAATCAAATCCTCTCTCAAGAATGGATGTACGTTTGACCGCCGATCAGCTCTTGCACGTTGGGGGGCGAGTCAGAAATGGAAAGAATTTTCCGCACACCAAGTCTCATTTGCTTTTAAGCCTCAAATCTCCTTTAACCAAACTTTTGCTTCGTACTCTGCATCACCAGTACAAACATCCAGGAACATCAACACTTATGGCTATTTTGGCAGAAGACTATTACATACCAGGAGTTAAAGCTTTTTTAAAACTTGTAAGCCGTCAGTGCGTTACCTGTCAGCGGGCTTATGCAAGAACAATGCACCAGAGAATGGGTAATCTACCTGCCTCCAGAACGCAATTTGCCCCTCCATTTGACAGAACGGGAATAGATTTTGCAGGCCCGTTTATTATTAGACGTGGCAATCCTAGAAAGCCTACGAAAGTTAAAGTTTATGGAGTTATTTTCGTGTGTTTTGTAACTCGTGCAGTTCATTTGGAACTTTGTTCTGATTTAACTACCGAGGCATTTCTCGCTACTCTGAACCGGTTTTGTTGTAGACGAGGTTCTCCCTCACACATATATACCGATAACGGGTCCAACTTCTTGGGAGCTAAGCACGAATTAGAAGAGCTACAGAAACTGCTTACAGCTAAAGCAACAAAAATCGGAATATCTCACCTCACTACCAACTCCCACATTCAGTGGCACCTATCAC
>WLWD01001990.1_pt1 | contig 21128 bp, 5 predicted proteins | sample 6712731 | NCBI WGS metagenome assembly WLWD01 (sample SAMN12718690, study PRJNA576275) | sponge metagenome | isolation source: marine sponge | host: Mycale hentscheli | place: New Zealand: South Island, Marlborough, Capsize Point | collected 2014-11-01
TCCCCCAAGCTAAATCTATATAATTCACCTTATTTTATGCACTTCAGCTAAACATTTGGCTTTAATTAAGTGCCTGAAGGTAACATTTATCACATTATAGCGAATATTAGTGAGCAATGTATCAATTTCTGCTAATATTAAAACTTGTGAACAAAAAAATTGTACCCCATACGAAGCTTGTACCTTAACCTGAAACGCTAAAATATATACCTGTCTAATACTCCATAACAAATTGTCAATATATTTCCAAATTTGGGTATGGTTTCAAGGATAAGGTCAATTCTAATTCCTGTTGCTACTGCGATATTATTTCCTTTTTTTATCATGCTTTATTTTGTGTCACTTTTTTTCAGGCTGCCATAGCATTAGCTCATGGGTAGTTGGCTTTACTTTATGTATTGTACGCTAAATTTATATTAAAGAAAAAAAGAAGGAAAAAAGCTGACATTTTAACTCTCTAAATGAAAGCCTGTCTGTGGTAAGGGTTTTATTATTTGGTACTAGTTAAGGACAACTAAAGTTTGTACACAGTGTACTTGTTGAATATTATGGTACTCATAACTAAATGTTTTGACCTAGTCTACTGGAGAAGTGGATTTGATCAGTATGCTGTTAAATTGATTATATTTTTTCCTTAGGTGATGGACCACTTACTACCAGTGTGTCTATCGAATGTGATGCAAATGACCATAGTAATGATCAAAGGAGCATTACAGGACATTGTGAAGAAAATTTAGCTGCTGATCAGTCAGCTGGTACCTCAACAACCTTCACCCTTGAAGAGGAACTTCTTTTTGCTCAATGTTTGGAAGAAGGATATGACTTGGTTGATCCTAAGTACACAGAATGGCTCAAATACAATGTTCCAGAACACCACAATTCCCTGGCTGTTACAACACTCACTGAATTGCCTACTCAAATCGCAGTCACCACACATTCAGGATCCACTTCTCATGTCACAGCAGATGTCTTAACAGGTACCACACCCCTGGTAGGATCAAGTTCACACATCACAACAGATGTCGTAGCACGTACCACACCGCTGGGATCAAGTTCGCATGTCACAGCAGATGTAGCAGGTACCACACCCCTGGGATCAAGTTCATACATCACAACAGATGTCGTAGCAGGTACCACACCCCTGGGATCAAGTTCACACGTCACAACAGATGTCGTAGCATGTACCACACCCCTGGGATCAAGTTCGCATATCACAACAGATGTCATAGCAAGTACCACACCCCTGGGATCAATTCGTACGTCACAGCTGATGTAGCTGGTACCACACCCCTGGGATCAAGTTTGCACGTCACAGCAGATGTCTTAGCAGGTACCACACCCCTGGGATCAAGTTTGCTCGTCACAGCAGATGTCGTAGCAGGTACCAAACCCCTTGGATCCCTTTATCACATCACAGTCCCTATGGCCTCTGGATCCACTACTCAGGTTTCAGGTAAGAATTAATGGTGTTTTGCAGTTACATATTTTTTTATTAACTGATAAGAACTCTCCATAATTTTTTTTCTGAAGACCAAAATTTTGTTCAGAAAACTTTTTTTTTTGGTAGCATGTAGTCTGTACATGTAATTTTTAAGGCAGATCACATTTTTTGCTAATCCCAGATAATTCGAGAGAAAGATATAAGTAGCTATAGTAACTTAGGCAGAGCTATGATTTTTCATTTGCATACAATGTTACCTATGTTATCATGTGAGACTGGGACAAACTTTTTTCTATATGAAACCATTTACAGGAAAATAGGGCACAACGCGGCCTCCATAAAAAATAAACTGTTTTTTGAACTAACACTTTTTATCAGCATCGAGTTTGGTTGCCTTAGCCGTTCACAATTTATATGACCTTATCAAATTCCCCTTGGTAGGCTTATTGGATTCAATTGATTGTTATCCTTCCATAGAATTCTTGTCACATTTTTATATAATGTTCGTACTTAATTTCCTATAGGAATAGTCCTTGCAAATTAGCGTACAAAGTATAAAGGTAGTGGCAAAAAAAAAAGTTTTTCTGTGTCAACCTATAGCATACTTAGCTTCAACTAAATTGTCCATTTACTATTCAATTGTTTCTGATTGAAGGTGGGGGGGGGGTGCAGTATATGAATTTTAGGGGACTGTATAGAAATATTGTATTTGGTAAAGGATAGTCGTGTGTGAAAAATTCAATGGTGATATTTAAATAGTGTAGTTTTGCGATGGGAGTGAGTTGGGGTTGAATGTTTGTTCGCCGGCCTATAACGATGCATTGGACACTACGACGGGCCGATATTTGGTGGTCCTGGGCGACAATTGAGGCCTGACTGCTCCTGCACTGCCTCTGCACAGCGACCTGCAAAATGTGTTTTAAAAATATGAGTATTGCAAGGCGATAGAATATGAAATAACCTCATGATTGGTCGAAACAATAAATTTTTAAATTGTTCAGCTAATGAGTTATGGTTCGTGGGGCAAACTTGGTCCGATAAATGAGGTCTTACGCTATGTAATTTTCAATGTTCTTTCACAATAAAATGATTAATAAAGTCATTTCCTTTTGTTTATTGAATTATGTAATTTTCAATGTTCTTTCAATAATAAAGAATTTCAACTTCTGAATAGAGCTTGAGCTTGGACTTAAGCCTTTAAATAAAGATTTGAGCTTGGACTTAAGCCTTTAAAATTAATAAAGACTTGAGCTTGGACTTAAGTTCTTAAATTACAGGGCTTAACCCAACACTGGTCCAAAGTCAATTGTTTATTGTTGCTGTTTGTAGATCACTGCTGACATGAGTGATGAGAAGTTCTAATCATCCAGCTGTATGAAGAATTCCTGAGCATCTTCATTCATTCATGAACAGTTAATTCTTCACCTATCACACAGATACAATGTCACATCACAGACCAATATTTATTGCATTTGCTGATTACTGGAATAAATTTTATATACTAAAATATATGGCTATAAAGTGAGTATTGTAAACGCCATTTGGAGTGTTGTAGTGGCTAGTATCACAACACTCCATTGGTAGAGTATCAATAGCACCATATTTGGTGCATTATGAGCTCTGATAGGGGTGTAGTAGAACACTTGGTCCTTAAACATGGGTGTATCACAACACTCCATTTGGTATAATGAAGGGTGTACAGGGGTGTAACTGAACACTTCCTCTAGGTGAAATGGAAACACCCCATGAGGAACTTTATCTGATTATCTTATTCACATGTTATCACAAGTTTTGCTGAGTCACTTGAAATTATACTTTTTCTATCAGCTTAAATGAAATAAGGGTCTTGTTCAAACGAAAATGTTATGTGTAATAAAATTGTTTGACCTAATATGACAGACATTATTATGTTGCATATTGCAATTATTTTGAGTCAAAGCAATCAGAATGCCCATGACTTCAATAATACACAGAGGATGGAGTTTCTTAGCTTCACAGTGTATATTGTCTCTATACTCATTTTTTTCTGTTGCCTTAGTCACCCACTTTTATCTAAGTTAACGTTTATGTACTCCAACTCACTGCTCACTGCCAGAAGGACTTACATGGTGCTACATGTAAATTCTAACTGCAATTGGATAATAGTATATTCATCATAGCCTTTGAAGTTTCTAAAATGAATTTTTGTCTAAAGTGGAAAAATTGTACTATTATCCTGAAAAAAGATCTAACTACTCATAAATCGCCTGACCTTCACAATGTTTCATATAATAATGGTTGTTGTTATGTATTGCACATGTTAGTTATGTATAATACATCAGTATAACTATATAAAAGCACAGAAAAATCAATCGGGATGCATGGATTCAATATCATGCACAGGATGGATTTTCTTGATGACTCCACGTCTATGGTAATACTATATATACTGTATTGTCAGTTTATTCATTTTGCTTATGGTGCCTTTGCTATCCACTTTTTATCCAGTGAATAATCATTCAAGTAACTCCCAATGTACTAACCCGACTGCATGGAGACACAAGAAGTACCATTATCCAAAATTCTAATGAGTCACAAAATAATCCGACTTTCACAGTGTTTGATGAACTAGTTGGCAATATTTGTACTAACAGCTACACATGTGCTATACTAGACTATTTAATCAAATACGTGTGAGTAGTATAGATCCTTTGGATGCTAATAGTAGGTATCATGCTTTCTACTAGGTTACTTTGTAACCATAATGAATAATACATGTAAGTAACTCCCACTACATCAGATCAGGATATACTAAGACTATTTTTTTGTTGGCTTGCTTGTTCAAATTTAAATGGAAGTATTGCATAGTAATACGTAATACAATTATTTGGCCTGAAGTGACAGACAAGTTATGTAGCAGCTCAGGCATTTATATCAGCTACCAAGGTGATACTAAGGACACATGTTGTACTAAGTTTACTGGCTAATCAATTAGAATTCAATAACATCCAATTGAATATCTTGTCATCAGCAAGTCTATGATATTACAATGTATATTAATTTTATGTTCATGATATCTTGACACCCCCTTTGATCAAATGAAAGGATTATTCCCATGCATTGCCAGAAAATGATCCAATGCTTTAAACTGTAGGCTATTTTCTGTGAAGAATTTTAATACATATTGTGTCCAAAGTAAGTCGAAGTACATCACCTATGAAAATACATAGTAAATAATGTTTGAATGTACTGACTAAAACAGAACACAAAAGAAAACATTATTTACAAATCTAACAGTTTAAAAATAGCTTGATCTTCACAAAGAGTAATTTTGATGTAATGTACTAACAAGTACTGCACATGTGGGGTCTATAGCTACTAAATTAAATTATATAGTGTAGGTACAATTTTTCTCTTAAATTTACCAAATATAAAGCAACTCAATAACTAAAGACACTGAAATTGGAGTGAATTATTTGCTTTTTTGTGTGTGACTTAGGAATTGACATTTATTAGAACATATCCATGAGATGCAGACCTCAAAAATAGTGATAATATGAAGTGTATGTCTTCATAAGACACTTTACCCCACAGAGAAGACAACAAAATAACAGATATTGTGCTGTAATCCACTTAGCTAGTATTTTTTTGCACTCTACTTGGGCATTGTTTATTGTTGTTGTTCAAAATTCACTTATTCACAATCAGGCTCAGAAATTTAATTATTGTTTTGCTTATTATTTCTACTTGTCACTAATGTATTATGTATGAGTAATAGCATGCTTTCGGGATTAATAGTACGATTAATGCATTGTAATAGCACTTGGCTTTTCCTCATGCTATTTCAATTGCTTTTTGAGCGCTATTAATTTCAAATAGCAGAGGTTACCCAGGCTGTTACTCATTAATAGTAGGCCAGCTTTTTTTCTTCAATCATTTTTTTCTTCAATCATTTGCTGTACCATTCACACTGTCTCTGTATTTCAGGATTATTTTCCTCCAGAAGTTAGTTCTCAACCTATGTCTCCTCAAATCTGACTGAAATCTGACTCAAATCTGCTGAACTAATTCCATACTCGAATAGAACATCTGCGGTTAGAATGAAATTTTCTCCAACTAGAACAACTCAAACTGAAAGTTTCGTAGGCTAGCACCACACGTATGCACACTTACCGGTACTTATTTCACTTAGCTAACTGTGGCATTTCACTTTTAGTTGCTGCCTTAGTTTCTGTGCTTATTTCAAGTAGTAGTTACCATGCTATGTTATTGCAGGGGAACCCCCCTGCTAGATTTCAATTGTACTGCAATTTCCTGCCTCCCCCCCCAGTACAATTTTGAATGTATGAGCAGTACTATTACATCCCTGACTGTGAATATAAATAAATAAATTAGCCAGCTGGTGAAATATTTAGCCATACACACTGACTAATGTAATAATTACATACATATATTTCTTGACACATTGAACAAAATTAATACATTTTAATAAAAGTAAATTTCAAGGAAAAAATGTTATGGAGGACACAAAACTTTTTACTGACAGTAACATGTGCATAAAAATACATAAGGACAATTAATATAACTACAATTGCAATCACAAAATAATTATACAGGGTGACATAGAATTGTCTTATTTTGCTTTGGAAAAAAAATTGGGAACACGTATGTTTATTCCACGTTTTTCTAATAGTTCTTTTGCATGGTTCAGAAGACGGAACATTTTACGAGATTCTTCACCTTGATATTCTGAATCAGGATGGCAAGCTCTGGCATGTTGTCTAAATTGCCTTGATATAAGACTTGGGTCACGATTGTCTGTATTAATTTCCAGATATCCACATGCCCAGCGATATTTGGCATCACTGTCTGTAACAGTAAGAGGATCTCGGATTACTGCCAATGTATTATCAAGGATTTCAGTGATACCAGCTATGTGCTTATAGTCTGTTATGTTATTGATTCGCTCTCGTATTTCAGAAATTATTTTTTCAGCTGCCTTCAGAAAATGACAATTTGTTCCTAACCCTTGAAATATATCCAATTGTATTTTGAGTTTATCAGTTAGGTTATCAATAATTTGTTCACTTTTTATCCGATGGGATTCTTTAACATCAAGTAACCCTTTCTTACTCTTTACCGACTCTTGAATGATTTTAAAATCTGGAATTTCTTTAATTGGTAATTCAGCCTCCTCCTGGTAGAAGTAGTACTTAGTTATCTTGTGACATTTTACTGAATGTGAGCAACGTTGGCACACCCCCTTCTCAACCATCTTGCACGCTCGTGGGGTTAAAAATACAAACCAGCAATCACAGTTCGAATGACAGTTACTATATAGCAGCCATTTTCATGGCAAATTAAATTCTCCTTTTTTGATGTCTTCACTACAATTCTGGAATAGTGCACTTTTGTTTTTTCAATAGGTTCATTTGCTTTGAGATAAAGCTGTAACTCTCTTATTTTATCCTCTACTTCTCTTTTGTTGTGATATTCTGCTTCAATTTCTGCAATAACATGCTCAATTTCACTTGCTGTTTCATGTAGCTGACCAAATGTAAATGTGGGAGTAGGTGGAAAAGTGTGCATATTCGTAATAATTTTGTCCAATTTTTTGTGGCATTTTTGAAAGCGTTTGGCTAACTCGCTATCTTTTTCATCCTCATCTGAATCATCTTCTTCACTGCTGTCATTCTCTGAGTAACTGGTAGTTTCTTGTGCTCTCTCCCACTTAGCGTAAGGATTATCCAAATAAAATAAACTTTTTTTGGGAACAATCATACCAAACTCCCTGAGCATATCAGAAGAAAATTCTAAACTGCTTTTATCACGAGTTTTCGTGCATACAACTATGATTTGATTCATTATGGATCTTGGCAATATTGATGTTACTTCTCGAATGACTTCTTCAGCTACTGAAGTTAGTCTACTCTGAGTGCCATTTACAATAAGGCAAACACAATTGACATATCTTTCTCCCTTAATAGCTGCAATGATTCTTGCTGTATTGGTTTCCTTGTATTCAGGTCTAGTGTCACCAAATCCTGGAGTATCAGTGACTCCTAGTCTAAAATCTTGAAAATTTGCTATATACTTTGTGCATTGTATTGTATCGCTTTCCCATTTTTTTGCACGTTGAGTTTCGCTAAATCTTTGCACTTTGAGCATCTGTGATATCTCACTGAGCTCAAACGATTTTCCATAATGATTCTGTGCATAATTTAGTAGAAACTTAATGAAAGAAGTTTTACCAGCTCCAGTTTCTCCAATCACTAAAATCTTACGAAGATCTTCTTCAGCCCCTGGAAGATCTTCTTCAGCCCCTGGAACATCTTCTCTCCTAGTAGGCTTCGATTGTACAACGCCACTAAATTTTGTTGCCATTGCAAATATCCAAAAGATCCGATTTTATTGTATTCTTTCTACTCTTCCCGCACTTCCCTAGCGAAACCTAAACCATTTAGCACCTTTTATAGCAAACCGTTTCACTTGCGAGGTCTCTCCCATCTATTCTAGTCGTGACATGCACTGCCCCTCCGCGCAAAACCCGGGAGCAGTTAGGTGGGGGACATTGGTGGGCGTGGCAGGGCATGCGGGGTGGCGAGGGGTTGGTATAAATGCAATTAAACTTTACGGAGGAGTTTCTTATCATCTTGTCTCTAACATAATTGAGCTATATACTGTAGCTCAAAATGATAATTACCTATTTTGTGCTCATGAAATACCACTTCTTTAGATTTTCGTCCCTCTTTGTTAATACAATTATCTTATGATTAGCTATTATTCTTGTAAATCAATTCACTTTGAATCTGCATTCTATCAGTACAGTACTTATTAGAAACATGTCCTATTGCAGGACACTTTCAAGTACTTCTATCTTTATATGTACTTCAATTTCCCAGTTTGAAGCGTTTTCCAGTGGTTAGTCCTTGAGTAAGTTCCTTCACAGTGGGGTTAGCAAATTATGCTTGCTTTTTGTTGTTGTTATGCTATTGTATAGCCATTCTTATCATGGTAGCAATTATATGCTACTTAAAACCTTCTAGTATGCTCAGCATTGTGCTTGCGGACGGAGTCCAATGTCACCTCAATCACATTAAAGACTAAATACCTGTACAATGATAAATCATTATGGTCACTGTTGATTAGGTCCTGCCAGATTATAACCATCCATGCTTGTATAGCAACAGTCTCTTTGCATCCAGGGAAGTATGAGTGTTGTGGATCAGCTTTAGAAAACCGGGTATTGCTGCCACCTGAGAATTACCTCTCCTACTTAGCAGGTAAACGCTAAAGCAGGGGATACCAGCCCAAGGCAATGAAGGTTTTAACCTCGCTTTCCCTTTACAATTTCTTTGGTTTGAATGTAAATTTACCAAGGTAACAAAGCATCGATGTGTGGAAGATACAAAGTACATTTAAAGGAATTTGGACCATGGAGTTGTGTGTTGTAGCTAAAAGGACTAAAGTGCAGATGGACAAATAACAGAATAACTGAATGGATAACAGAATAACTGAATAACTGAATGGATAACAGAATAACTGAATGGATAACAGAATAACTGAATGGATAACAGATAAGTGAATGGATAATGCAGGGGCGGATTTAGGGGGGGCTCGACAGGTGTCGCTAGAGCCCCCCTTTTTCAGAAACAGCCGAGGAATTTCCGGCAGCTAAATTGAATGAAGACGAGCAAAATTACCAGCCCTCCAATTTTTTATATTTTTATTCCCGTCGTAATGATGCGCATGCGCCTGCTGTGCGGAGTCAGGAATTACTAATCTCGAATGTCTACACAGGAGAGAATAGAAGTAGCCTTTCAGGGAAGTTTTGATGCTTTTTCAAAGCCTCCTAATAAGTTTAAAGTTATATGCTAGAATGAATAGTAACAAGCTTGCTTCATTTCAGTGAATTCCTATGTTTAAAAATATAGCTAGCTACAGTAGTTAAGCTATCAAACCATAGCAGAATGGTTGGCTGTTGACTTTGGGATAAATAGTAATATGGAATTGCTAGAAATAGCTATAGCCAGCAAAAGCTACAATTCAGTTGGTGTTTCACATATCTGTACTTATTTGTTATTTTATTTTTCATTATAGAATAGGAATACATAACATTGGAGTTACACATGCTTTGTATCCTTCCTCCCCCCCCCCTCCCCCCCCCCTCCCCTCCACCACCACCATGCATTATATAAAGAGCCCCCCTTTTGAGAATCCTACATCCGCCCCTGTAATGGATTAAGATGTCAGATTAAGTGAATGGATGAAAGGAATGTAATGAACCATAAGTCTTTAGTTAATGTGGTAGTGTATTCTACCACAATGGGCAATGCTTCCTGTGAGAGGAAACTCCTCAAGAAAACACCTCACACTTCGAGAGGAAGTTAATAACAGCAATCCACTCCCAAAAAAGAAAAGAAAGTCACAAAAATAATTTCACGTGTAATCATACTGACTATATATTTAATGTAAGTAGCTTTTTGTGAACAACATTATCATTACAGTTAACATAAGATACAATAAGGGAGGAAGGGAGTCAAAAGTCACTGCTTTCTTTCAGCTCTTTTCACAAACACTTAGATTTCTTTACTGTCTTGCCTTTTGCTACTTTATACTCTACCATCCCCATAGCCATATATTAATCACCCTCAAGCATATTTTTGGGCTTGTCGGGTGTTGACCCCCTACTTAATAATAATACATTATATATAAACATATCCTTAAGTTTGGTCTTTTGGGAAAAACAATGCAAATTTTCTGATCTTAACAGGGAAACTAAATCTATCCCAATGAGAATACCATTTTACCCAAAAAGACGGAGTGCTTGTTGGTTACCATGGGATTTAAATTTGGGAAGCCATCTCCTACAGAGAGTCGGGAAGCCCCATTTGACCCCCCACAAGGACTGAGTATGGGAAGCCATCTGACTCACAGAGACTGACAACTTGCTAACATGGTATATAGTTATCCTGTGTATACTAGATGTATTCCCAGTGTATTCTTGACAAACTCTTGTAGCATATGGTGTAGTGTATTCTAGATGTATTCCCAGTGCATTCTTGACAAACTCTTGTAGCATACAGTGTATAACCTGTGTACACTAGATGTATTCCCAGTGCATTTTCAACAAACCCTTGTAGCATTATGGTGTAGCTATAACCTTGTGTATATTAGATGTATATTCCCAGTGTATTCTTGATGTTGCTACAACATTCATCAGTATCTGATGAATACTCAAAGCAGTTTGACAGAAAAGTTAACAAAAATAAGTTCTGAGTTTGATAAACCCAGGGCCAAGGTATTGATTGATGTATTGTCTTTCATGACCCCAACTCTCTGGTTGGTTACAGTCCAGCCGTCATCAAGTCCCACTACTTCTCACATTCTTGATGTAATGTGTAGTTTCTGCAAGTTTCTGAGGGATAAAAAGAATACACAATCAATTGTGAACAATAAAACTACATTGAAACATTCTCACTTAATCATGGAATTAAACCCAGGACCCCTGGCTTTAGCCACCAGTGCTCTAGCTACTGAGCTACGACAACCCATGTCTTCCAAGAACTTCATATTTTACCTCAATACTGTTGAGTAGTACAGCTTGCTACAGTCGCTTGTACTGAACAGATTACCAATTATGTGTCGTCAGAACACCCTTTTGCTGTTGACCGGAAGCACCTCCTCCTCTGGAGCGGAGCCGTAATTAGTGGATTGAAAATCAAAATTTTTCACATTTTACCTTTCTCTTTAGACCACTAAAGTGAGAAAGTTTTAAATCTAGTTATGATGAGGGTCAGAATTTGACAATTGTAACAATAAAACTCATTCAAAACCCAATAAAGGAAATGAAGCTGGTAAACAATTAACATGATAAATAAATACTTCATAATTTCTTTCCTCAACCTTCTTTCACTCAATATTTAAAAAAACATGTGAAAGAGAGAGAATATTATATCTAAAGATTAATCAAGATTTGTACTTTAAAAAAATTCTGTGAAAATTGTACTTGCATGATAAAAGTTTATTTTCACGCTAAGATGAGATACTTACACACATAAATGTCAGTTAGCAAACAAGTGACAAAAAAAACTTGACTATCACTCCGCTACATCTTTATTGGCTATAGGTCAAATGATTTTGCCAATAGGGAATTGTTCAATTTGTAAGGCACTTGATACAATACTTCAAGACAAGGAGAATAACACATACAAAAAAAATACAACAACAACACCTAACCAACAAATAAATAAACAAAATATATATTTGGAGTGTTTTTTTATTCTAGAATTGCTTTTTTTTTTCATGAATATAATATCAATTCAATCTGAAGAAAAGTGACTGTGTAAACTTCGGCGACCACTACCTATTGTTGCTAGTTGCAGAAAATCACATTCAATATATACTTTTAAACTGTCATGCTATCATTGTTGCATTATAATCGTTGTGATTTAGGGTGTGGTTGGGGTGTGGCTTAACATCCCTGAACTATGATTAGAAATGTTGGCAACTATGTCGTCAATACAAAAAAAAGCACTAAAGGGCTACTACACAATAGCCAGCTATTACAAAATCAATTCTAAGATCTAAGTAATAATTAATTTTGGCATATTATATCCTAATACATAGGTATCAATATAGCTCATGCCATGAAAATGGTAGACATAAATGCTGTCTTCATAAGGCATGCAATAGACACTTACTGGTAATTAAACATGGCACAAAAACTTAAACAAAATTTCAGCACCCAGTACACTTTAAAGTGAAATCCTAATTCCTCCAGGGATTCACACAGGAATTTTTGCTGGGGGAGGGGGTGGGGGAATTTTGTAGAGAGCCACATAAAATGGTAAAGTCATGACTACGAAACAGATTATTAGATGAAAACTTAAGACAAACTATTAAGAATTGCTATTGAAGGACAAGAATTAGAAAGTGTTGATTTTGAAGAAGTGATGGGCATTAAAAAATAACTAATAGTAAATGATGGCTATAATTTTCCATATCTTATACTGGTCATAAATTTTTTTTAGTGTGGGTAAACAAAAGCATAGGAGGGGGAGGGGGTGGAGAATCCATAATCTGTATGAAACCCTGATCGCCAAAATTAGAGCATGAAAGACAGACAAACTGACTACTGCAACCCTCTTGCTATTTAACAACAAAACTGCAAAAGAGTCTGACAAGAGGCTGGTCACAGTAACAAGCAAACTCCTGGTGTAAAAATAATCAAACTTTCCCTACAATTACTTCATTATATAAAGTTCTGGCCAATAAACTATTGCGACACTATGGGAGTTATGCATTATTTAGAATATATACCCACACCCACAGTGTGGGCTATAGCAATGAGCTAGTTACTAACTTTATCTACATCAATATCTTATTATCAGAAAAAGTGACTGAAAAACATGAGGGAATACAGAATTGATTATACACGTGGTACAATCATTAGAGTTTGAGAGTTCAAGTTCCACTACACACTAACCTAAATTACATCCCAAATATTCCAACTTCTTTACGCTCAAAGGAATCAAATATGAAACTTTGTTTATTTCTAATGACAGTATATAAATACCCAATAGTTCAAAAGATAATATTTAGAACATTATGGGAAATGGTGATGCATAAGGCCTATATCAAAAAATTTTCTTGTTGATTGTTCCCTCTCTCTTCAATCAAACCAAAATTTTATCTACTTTTTGCACACACACACACACACACACACACACACAGTTTGTAGTAGGTGTGCATTAATTAGAAAAAATGTATCATTGGGATCAGTAATTATGGTGCTTGTACTCCTAGTCTTCAAAATCAGAAGTTGGAGTTAGAAAAACATCTTGCTTGGAAGTTCTCTGTTTGTGGTGACTCACCTGCTGATGTGGAATATGAGAATGAATCATGTATTAAATTTACGAAACAATTACTTAATCTTGCAATAAGAGATTCCTATAATTCTCCTGAGAATACTCACACCCATTTACTTTTATTGTGGTTCTGAAGAGTTTACGGACCAATTTAAACTTATCCTATCGGTATGACTTTGCTACAACAGTGAAATGAGATCACCATTAAAACAAACACATAAATTTACACCTAAATAAATGTTATTTGTTTTCCTGATATGTAATAATTTTTTCATGACCTACTAACTTTGTCTTATATCATGATTTAAGACTCATTTTATGATTTATGCTAATCACTCTTCCACCTCTCCCAAGTTTTAGATTTTTTTATATAATAAACAATGAATTTTTTTTATATGGAGGAAAGAGCAATTCTAGTCATACAAAACTAAACTGGAAACTGTGGCATCTACTGTACATGGTCAAAACACACCTTGTTTGTTGAAGCCTGGAGTTCAATTTCTTGAGTAAGTTTTTATCTCAAGGCATTACTGTTTATTTGAAGCACTACAAAAAACAACAACAAAAAATACAAAAAAAAACAGCAACATAATAATATCAGCAATAAAAAAAAGGATCCAAAAATACTTACGTCTAACATCCTCCATGGAGCCTCAGTTGGAAAATCTTGGGACATAAATGACACCAACCAAGAAACTATGTGCTATACCAATTCTGCAAAATAATTGAACATTAAATTGAATGCTAAACTATTGTACAACAATTTATGGCTTGTTTTGGCTCGTTGGTCTAAGCCTAACCAACTGTTATCATGCCCAAGCTAAACAGTAAAGTTAGAGCTAAAATTCCAATGACTTTTGTAAACTTCATTAGGATGAACATGTGAATGACTTTGACAAGTCTGAACCAGCAACAAAGTCTAGACTGGCTAATATAAATATGCTCATTATAAAGTGATACATCACGTGATTAAGTGAATGCTTATAACGAGAATGTAGAAGAATGTTATTTTTGATAACGGATTTGTGCCAAATAACACCACTATTATGAAGTCATTTTGAGGCTGAAAACACTTTAAGAAAATTATATAAAAAAACACTCTATACAAACTAAGTGAAGTGGAAGCAAAGAATATTTTTATTTGTTTATGTCTGTACTCTGACTCAAGACTACGAAAACTGAATTAATACCTCACATGCTACTACTCATCCCAAATAAAAGTCTAATCTTTTAGTGCTGTTGTGAAGTACAATCACACACAAAAAAACATAACTACAAGTTACCATCAGAATTATAATCAAATAATGATCAAAATAATAGGCAGGTCAAAAAGTCCAGTCGTAGCTATGTGCCACAATCAAAATAAGGTATATTAGAGACCTACTAATAAACTAAACACTAATACTATGTGTCATTCACACCATAGTCATAATATAGCCTGAACTCTTATACTTAACTTATTTATAGAGCTAACTCCCAAATAACTAAATACTTTTGTTTCTTGATCGCAATATTAATGGACTCTTCTTTTCCTCCCAGGTATAGCTAATAAATTCAGTTGCACAGCGAAGAATGAAAGCTGCCGAACACCTTCACATTCGTCCTCTTTCTTTTCCACGTTTGTCCGCATAAAGGGCCGTACTTTACCGACGTTTCCCTGTGCTTGCTTTAGCAGTTCCAATAGTGCTAAATCATTGTTTTTTAGCTTTGTTAAAAAATTATTACTTTATTGCCAAGTAACGTTAATGTGTCTCTAGTAGGTCCTCCACTTATTTTTATGTATATTGATGCATTTTGTATATATTTTAATAAACCAAGTACTGCCACAATTGAATGCTGAAACAACTGTCAAAGCATAAATAGGTATTCACCACATGATTACAAGAGTAGGTCTTGGTTGTAGACAATGGGGTGCTTTAGTAAGATCATGGGATTGTTCTCCTATTATGCTAGCATTATGCTCCTATTCTAAGGGCACTCAATACACTAAAAAATTATGCTGACATAACTTATAAAGCCCTACAGACAATTCCCAGTAGTTGCCTAGAATTCCCACACATCTAAGATAGAAATGATAGCAAACCAGAAGCCACATGTGGCTCTGGAAAGGTTTACCACGAAATCAGCATGTGAGTGCATTGCACCAATGCTGAATTTTAGATTTAAAAGTTTGCCCTCTAAATATTTACACCATCTTTACATATCAACAAATGCAGGGGGATAGCAGTAACATTGTTATGGGTGAGGCATAAATAAATGATGTAACCTTTACAGTTACCACTGCTGTAAGAGGAAGAACTTGACTAGGCTGTGGTTTACCTATATCCAATAGAATATTACTTTATACTCATAGGGGGAAGATCAAGTGTAATTAACATCACAATGTTTAAGTGAAAATTAAAAGATTAGTCCAAGTTAAGATATAGAAATGAATTTTGTTTGCATATTCACTATCTTGCCAACTGCAATAGGGAATTTATAATTTATAACTTTCACTTTGCAATCTACTTAAGAAGTTACAATGAAAATGGTTGATTCTGATTATGGGTATAATAAAGCTTTCAAGAAAATCAGCTAAATTTTGACAAGTACCATGGCTGACCACTATTAGACACTGGAAGCCCAATATACATTGTAATTATCATAACTATGTGTGTGTAATCAAAGCATTGTGGTTCAGTAACCAGTATGAGCTGAACGAAAGAGCCAAGTTGATTATAAATAAATTTTCGGTTATGACTGTGATTTTAATATTTCGAAATATTTAAATCACAAAATATAACTCAGATATCATAACTAGAAATAATTAAAGAATTTATTAAAGGATAGAAAAAAGCTACACCATCACAAATATTAGTGCCCTGAGGCTAGCACAATATAATATTACTGTACATAGGCAGTGGAAAGTGGGGGCTAAGAGATTTTCATTCCTCCCCCCCCATCCCCCCACCCCGACACACCCCAACTAGGATGGAGGAAGAGCTCCCCCAACTTCTGGACATTGATAGTTTTGAATGCCTATGCATTATATATTACATGCACCACATAGCAGTGTACACAATCACTAGTGACACGTTTACTCATCAATATGGAGTGTGGTCACAGTTGGACTGCATGGAATTATACCAACTGCAGCACTTTAGATAAAAACAAACCAGCAGCCATTCTGTCATTTCAGAATCTTGTAATTACCTCATCCTCTACATTTTAAGTGTAGTTTAGATTATTTCAAACTTTGGTAAGTATATACTGGTTGTACAATTATCTGATGGCATACCACCACACAGTAGCCAACATCTTACTCTACCACTGTGTGTCTGGTAACAATCCAACATAAATACCTAGTATGAAATGTAGACCATATCAGTGATTTTTGCAACCAAAATTTTACTACATGATTAATAATTTGCTGTATAAAAATAAGTTTGATCTAAATCTATTCTCAATACAATAAATATTGTACATAAAAGCCTAATAAGTATACATATTTTTTTCAATTTAACTACATAAAGCTGGGTAAGTGAATGTACATCAACAGATAATAAACATTAGCGAACTATAATTGTTACCAAGAAACTTTACGGTGGGCATACTATCATTTATAACTATCTACTTCGAAAGTATCACTAGCTATTTATATTATTAATTTCTTATTGTCTAACAGCTACATGCAAATATTACACAATAGATACTCCTATTTTTGTTGTTATCTTTCGTGTGTGTGTGTGTGTGTTTGTATGGCTGTATAGAAGTGTTCTTTGTCCCTGCTCCTCTCTATACCTTTAAAGACATTACCAACATTAAATTCTACTTCTGAAAAGTCTGTGAAATGAACAGGAAAAGGTTATACTTAACTCATTCAGCAATTTCAGAAGAGACTGCTGTTCAAATTTTGTCCCACTATGTGGTCACAAAGAGTAGTGGAGGCAGAATATTTAGCTCACTCAGAATTGGATGCAACTACTATCTCACTTGAGCCACTTAATATATTGGCACAAGCTCTTGAGTGAATGATAAACAGCAAGCTGCCTTTAGAAGATGGTGATTTAAGAAAAAAAGAGAAACAAACATTATTGGAATATTTATTGATCAACCAGAAATTCTGAACAGATCAAGTTACATGACAGACTAGCTAAGGAAACTGGAAGAGTCCAGAGTTATATTTAAGAAAGATACAAGCACGACAGAGAGCTATACTGGATATCCCACAATACAAGAGAATACAGATGTGATTGTCTTTACACATTACAAGAGAGAGACCTTACAAGAGCCGAGGTTCCAGGGTAAGACTACAAAAATATAATTGCCCTTGCAACTTCTACCTACATTTAAGTTGTTGCTTGACGAGATGGAGGATTGTCATGTTCTGCTAGACACTGGAGCAGCAGTTGTAGTGCCCACAAGTCAATATCTGGATGAGCTAGTCAAGGTTATAGAGTGCTAAATATCCTTTGCATGGCAAATAAAGCAAACATCCTCTTCAAACTTGGAGATTATGACTCTGATGGCAAGTGTTCTCATTGTATATTTGATAACAGGGAAGAAAATAGGTACTATACTTTCCCTGTATCCCAAGAAGAATGAGAAGTCTATTGTGAGCACTGAAACAGCAGAAGTTTGTTATATAGAAGTTCTCCAGTTACAATCACTTTTTGTCACACAACAACACTAAATACAATTGGGTATGTGGTACTGGGTGGTAAAGTACTCAACAACATTCAAACAATAGGGTATGTGGTACTGGGTGGTAAAGTACTCAACAACAAGGTTTGAGAACTAAGCTAATTAAACACTTTCTTGTTGTATGCCAATATCTATTTAAAGAAATTATTTAATAGATAGATAACAAAAAATATTTTTCACTATGCCAGAGGTTATGACAGACATACTCAGTGTAATACATTGTTATTGCATCTGAACTTACTCTTCTTGTAAAGAACATACTTTCTACTCACTTAGTACATATTTTGGTTGTTATATATAGCTATTTAAATAACTTATTCCAAATAATGCTAGTTTCAATCAGTTTAAATAAAACAAGCTACTTGTAATGAAATAGAATAATTGCGTTAATAGAAACAATCTTATACCTAAAATGACAGACCTTATCATGTGGCATTTGAGACTCTTACCTGTTATCAAGGATATAGCTATATTATAATTACAGTAAATTCTATAAATGCAGACAAAGCAGTCAGTATACCACACCCCAGAATGGAGTTTCTTGGTCACAATTCTGGGTATTACATTGTATTATTGTTAGTTATAATTTCTTTTTATGCCTCCTTTGCTACTGATGTCACTATATACTGGATATACATATCAGTTATTCCCACTTCATGGCTGGAAGATCTACTAATATAATATAATTTTGAAAAGCCATGATTGACTGTTGAACAAAACAATTATTCACTACAGGCTGTAAGTTACTTCAATCTAAGTTTCGTCAAAAGTGGGTGATAGTGCAGGTATGTCTGAAGATAATTCTTGTACATATTCCTGAAGACCCACAAGAAAAGCATTATGCAAGAATCTAATTATCAACTCAAAAAAACTTATATACTGAAGACTGATTCTCTTATATTTACTCATAGTTAGGTTATACTAGATAATTTCAAATATGAGTAACTAAGTGTAATAAACACAAAGGCAGCTGCATGAAACAAATAGCTAGACAGATTCAGTATGATAACAAAAAGGAGGGTGTTTAGGTTAAAATAAAGAACTAAAGCGATGTGAACTAAAAACAATAGGAATATTTTAACAACTGGTATTAATTTTTGACAACAATTATAACAAATCAAAACGAAGTTCATTATGCTATTTTTGTAAGCGTTCACAAACGGAATTTGCAAGTCTGTATTGTGTTAGTTATGATTTACCAAAAAATCTGCGCTTCAAAAAGTCCTTCGCATGATTTAAATGCTTGAATGCTGAAGCGGTGAAATCATCCCCTGTAGAGTCCGGGTGAACCTGTTGAGCTTGTTGACGGAAGAACTGGTTCAGTTCAGCTTCGTTCAGATTCTTTGGATCAAGCCCGAGTATTCCACACGCCCAGCGAGCTTTAATTTCCTGATTTTTTGCAGTTGTTGGGTCCGCCATGACTTCTTTAGTGTCATTCAGTATCCGCAAAATTTTTTCTTTGTGTTCAAAATTGGGCAATATTGCTTGCAGTTCTTCAATAAGTTGGTTGATCTGTTTGATAGCATTTTTAGAAAAAATGAAGTTGGAGCCAACACCTTGAAATTTTTCAAGTTTGGACTCCAATACCCGAGTTTCTTTAGCTATATCGTCGTTATAAACGGAAAGTTTTTCCTCCAACTTCTTCCTGCGAGCAGTACGGTCCTGATCGGGCAAGCTTATTGTCTTACTAACGTTATCATAGTAGATCTTGCTAACGGTGTGGTCACTGTAACTGTGGGAACAATGAGTACACTTTCCACTTTGAATTTGGGAGCAGGCTCTGGCAGATATGAATGTGAACCAGCAATCACACGGCAGGTGGCAGTTACGATGACATACAGAGCAAGTGAGATTTTTTTTCTCAGAGTCCTTCGTTACCGTCTCGGTGTAAGTTAATTCTTTCACGTGACTCTCGTAGGAACCTACATCTTCAATTAGCTTACTAATTTCATCCTTGTTCTTGTAGTGTACTTTCAATTTACTAAAACAGACTTTGATGTTATCAACCGCTTCCTGAAATTCACCGAATTTCAAGGTCCTTGCTGGTTTGAAAGATTTGATAACTTCAATTATGTCATCTAAAATCTCATTACTATCTTCGAAATCCCTCCGTAACTTTTTCTGTTCCTTTGGGTTGGGATCCTTTTTGTCGGTACTTTTTCTGTACCTTTCATATCTGGAATACGAATTGTCAAGCGCAAATTGATGCTTAGCAGGAATAGACAATTGAAATTCTTCTTGTAACAAGTTTGGTTCGAATTCTAAACTAAACTTGTCTCTCGAAAACGTATATACTACTATAATATTTCGTAGAACACTCGGTGGCAAAATAGAAACAATCTGAGTTATGACGTCTTTCATTGCTATAGTCAAACGAACCTGCGTACCATTAATAATCAAGCACACGCAATTTATGTAAAGCTCTTTCTTTAATATGGCAATAATATTAGCTGTATTCTTCTTTTTTTGATCATCCCCTCTTGTATCGCCAAACCCCGGAGTATCAATAATTTCAAGGCTAAAGTCACCGTATTTTGCTGTATATTTGTTAGATTCTGTAGTGTCACTCTCCCAAACTTGCTGATTAGGTCTTGCCACATCGCTTTTTACAAAAGAAGACACCTGGTCCAAAATATAATCTTCTTTACCAAATTGCTTACCATAATTTAGAAGCAATTGTAAAAAAGAAGTTTTACCAGATCCAGTCTCGCCTATCATCACCATTTTAAATGAAGACTGAGGTTTAGACTCAGCTTGAGAACTTTCATGCTTACTTGCCATTTTCGCTCGCAGTTGTGAGTGGGGGCAAAGCGTTGAAACTTATGTACGGTCACGACCGATACGGAATGCGCCTGCGCGTTATTGCGTCAACACCATAAAGTAATGGGGAATACCCACTGGATTTAAATTTGATGGAACATGCTGAAAGAAATTGGTTATTTATAGCTTCCAGAAACTATTTATAGTGCTTCACCTAAAGAACACATAGCCTGCATATGTATACTAATCACTTCATGTTCTTAAACCTTTACAGCCTGAAATATTGGGCAAGAATTGTAGGAATAGCGCTTCAATTTTTCTTTAGAATTTATAAATCACAAAATCCACAAGTTGCTATGGTTACAAAATAATTCATACTAAATCACATTGTTACA
>WLWD01004140.1_pt1 | contig 21126 bp, 11 predicted proteins | sample 6712731 | NCBI WGS metagenome assembly WLWD01 (sample SAMN12718690, study PRJNA576275) | sponge metagenome | isolation source: marine sponge | host: Mycale hentscheli | place: New Zealand: South Island, Marlborough, Capsize Point | collected 2014-11-01
GTACTAAACTCATGTGATGGCATCGATATTGCAAGAGAATAGAAGCACAAATACCTATAGTAGCAATCCTATTTCTCTTATCACTCGTAATCAATGTGCAAGCATTCAACATCCCAAAGAGAATAGGTGCATACATCTTCAATTCTTCTATAACAGTAATCCACTTAAAGTTCTTCATGTCATCCCATGATCCACTGCGTAAAATGGACCTGGTTTTCATTTCGCACATAACATTCAGCTCTCTCTTTAAGATAATTCCGATCTTTTTCATCATCAGGCTTCTTGTCACTGGATCTTCATAGCACTGTTCAACTAATGACTTCTTGGAACCCCTGGCTATGGACTTGCCCATGTGTCTTCTTCTTAGTGTGTGCAAATTGAATTGCTTTGCACCTGAGCTATAGCCTATGTTTATCTGTGGAAAATATATTCAAAAATCACTTCAAATGATACATTTTTGTAATTAATTGGCAATTGCAATAATTGCAGATGCTATAGCTGATTCCTGTGTCACAAACAGGGTACTTTGTACCCACTTCGCACTTCTTCATTACAGCTCCCTACTCACACCACACCTGTTACTCAACACCAACAGCTTCATATCCTGCCCTGTAGATGCACAAGCATCTATCTCATTGAACAAACCAGGCTAAGCCCTTATTCTCACACAAATTGTGTACAGTTATAATGAGATATTCAGTTTTGGAACTATTCACAAACAACCTATAGCCCTGAAGGTTTTAAAATATGCTTCCATGATGTTTTAAATGGAATACAGTAATTCTTGGCTAAGTGGGTGTTTATATTTTCTACCTTGAACTCTTATTACAATAGAGTTTGAAGCCTGAAAAAAAAATTCAAAGAGAAGCATTATTTGGTCTAAAAAAATACACAAATTTTCTTTATCCCTCATATTCAAAATCTTCTAAATCCTGTTTTTGTTTGTGGGGGTGAGGGTGGGGGGTGGGGTGTGGAAGGGGTGGGGGGGGGCATGACACATTTTTCTGGAAAAAATATCATTTTAAGTCCATTTGCTAATTGATTTTGGTGGTGATGTTGAAGCAAGTTATTAGTAATGGCAAAGTCCTTCAGTAGTCTCTTTTAGCCATATCTGTTATCAAACCTATTTTTGCAAAAAATTTTAGGTTCCTGTACATGTATAGACCATGCTGTTTATAGGAAAGCAAAAGAAAGACGGTGGGGGTTGGGGTGTTGAAGAGTATAACACTTCAGTGGTCTAAATATTAATTAAAAAACTATTGATTGATTGATTGATTGATTGATTGATCTGACTGATTGATTGATTGATTGATTGATTGTTGATTGATTAATTGACTGACTGATTGGTTGACTGAAGGATTGGGTGACTGACTGACTGACTGACTGACTTAATATAAGCTCTCCAACTTTTTAATTATGAATTCAGAAACCGGTCTGAGATTTTTGTAACAATGTTTTTCCAAGGGGACTGTACTGGTATAAAGTACAATCTATTATACTTATAAAAAATTTGCTTCAAATAAAAATATTTCATGAATACTTACATATGGGTCACATCAAAGTAAAAGCGAGGCCACACTCACTTTTCTATAATTGTACTTCAGTGATTTGTGGTTTAATAGTTTTTGGTGGGAAAATGACTAAGTGTGACTTACTGTACTTGCCTTACAACCAAAACTGATCTAACTATTGCTTGTTCTCCACAGAGCATCTAGCACAAAAAAAAACGTTGATATTTTGGCAATTAATATCACAATCAAAGTAATCGAGCAACTGTAGAATTTATTATTAAATATTACATGGACTTACTGACACTGATGGAGATGTAGCTGCCAAGCAAATTCTCTTTGGTTGTGGAGGTGGAAGCGAAGAGGAATAGTGTTGTGCTTGCAAAGGAGTGGTGGAATGCTGTGCTTGTAAAGAAGTGGTGGAGTGCTGTGCTTGTGAAGAAGTGGTGGAGTGCTCTGCTCGCAAAGAAGTGGACTGTAGTGCTTGTGAAAAAGTGGTGGATTGCTGTGTTTGTGAAGAAGTAGTGGAGTGCTGTGCTTGTGAAGAAGTGGTGGAGTGCTGTGCTTGTAAAGAAGTAGTGGAGTGCTGTGCTTGTGAAGAAGTGGTGGAGTGCTCTGCTCGCAAAGAAGTGGTGGATTGTAGTGCTTGTGAAGAAGTGGTGGATTGCTGTGTTTGTGAAGAAGTGGTGGAGTGCTGTGCTCGCAAAGAAGTGGTGGAGTGCTGTGCTTGTGAAGAAGTGGTGGAGTGCTGTGCTTGTAAAGAAGTAGTGGCGTGCTGTGCTTGTGATGAAGTGGTAGAGTGCTGTGCGATCTTAGTCAAAACTACAGTAAGTTTGTCTTCCACCTGAGATCGTAATTTATGAAGCCTCTGATAGATACCAAAGCAAACTCTACACATTTTTCCAGGATCCGATTCATTGATGTTAGTTTCTTCTATGGTGACTCCTTGCAGCAGTAGTTTCTTCCTTACTAAGGATAGCCACAAAGCAGTTACCCTTTTACGAGGCTCCAAAGCACCAGCAGAATCAGGACCCAGATTTACTCTTTTTTTCACATTTTGTATAAGAGAAACTCCACAGCCTATGCAAAACATCTTGCGAAGTACCTCTGTCAACTGCAATCAACTACTAAACTTAGCGCAAAGAAAAGATATGTAACTGCGCAGAGTGCCTACACCCACGCAATAAAGTATCCGCGGTTTTTTTGGGTAGCAACGTCCCGCAAATAGCGGGTGCGGTTAAAGTAATTAAGTAACCGCGACAACATTCCTCTAGAACAGCCAACGTACGTGATTGTCCCCAGACCCTTTCCCCGCGTAGCTGTTGGGTAAAGGGTCTGGCTATGCCAGACTAAATCATAGCACAGTGGTCAGGCTCTTCCTATTAGAAAAGAAGGAGAGTTTGACAGCATACTTGTATGACCTTGTAATGTAAACTATATCTTGGGATGTATTATTTGCTCCATTGTTGTGATCTGGAGTTGCAGTTATGCCATAGTAATGATAATTTAGCTTAGTCGGTTTGTATTTTAAATTGCTGAAGACAGTGACTGTAAATGAAGATAACTGCTATGTGCCCAAGTTGGAAGCAAGTTCCTTTCATTACCAGTTTTAGATGACCACACCCACACTTGAGATGAATTTGATTTCAGCAGTCAGTCACACGAAGTAATAGTGTGCAATTCTTTTTAACTTTTTGTAGCTATGCACGTACTACCAAATTGCCTATGAAATAAGTTAAATATTCACAATTCTATAACCAAAAGGAATCTACTGTATAGACATCAGTGGTTTTATTCACTCAGTTTGCTAAAGAAGTTCTGATTTAATTCTGACTTCTCTTTTGATTACTCTAACACAAACACTTTCAGGAGATGATAACTTATTCTCATTTCTTATATGAGTGAGGCCAATTTTGTCACTTATGTTATATGCACTCGTATAGGAAGTGTAGCTATCTTGTGGAGTAAAGTTCCAATTTATATACTGTAAACAAAACACCATTATAAGACTAAGGTGGTGCTCTGAGCAGTGTATTGTGGCAACTGAACTCATTGACTGTAATAATTAATTTATGACTCATTAATTTTATTACCATTTCTGAGCTTATAATAAAAAACTAATGAATTTGGTTACTGTGCATTACTAACCAGTGGAGTTGTAATGCATAAAGTATACATATACTTTTACTAGCAAGTACCCCGCCACACAGTGGCGCTTGACGTATTGCGAAGTAAGAATGTAGTAGCACAAGTTATCCTGTCAATTACCATTGGTTAAGGTTACATAAGTTTCCCTCTCCTGCTCTCTTTTTTCTGAACTATCTCAGCTTTTCTTATCTCCCACCTTTCCTTTCTTATCCCTCACCTTTCCTTTCTTGCGAGCTCTTTCTTCTTGAGTCATGGAGTCCCTTTTCCTTTGTCTATCTCTCCTGCTTTTGAATCTCTCCGTCCTACTATCATGATTGTGGACTTAAGCGTTCCGAAACTTTTGCTTTCTTTTTCATACTTTCAACCGTCTTCCCTCATCAATTACACCCGCTATTTAGAATTTGCCACGTTCCACAGAATGTGACGACACTTTACCCACCATATGATGACTATGCTTTACCGAACCGTTTAAGCTCATGAATTATTCATGAATACACACCATTGGTCGTCGTTACTGACACACAAGTTTATTATTAATATTTGTTTTCTTATTGGCTGGGTTGTTTCATTAGTCCCTATTTCGGTTATTTTATTACATCAGTAAAGATGGCTTGATGATGGAGTGAAATTGGAGTATATGGAGTACATTTCAGCATACCTTAGCTATACTCTAAGCCGTGCTTAGAGTATAGCTAATGTATGTCAGAAGGAATGTACATAAAATGTTTATTTATGGCCTTTGTCTGCAGGGCGTATACTTCTGGTTATTGGTACAATTGTATTCAGCATTTTTGTCTGCAATATATATATGAGTATAGAGCAAGCTATTATAACAATACCAGCGAACATATCAGAGGCTGAAATATGTGATAAACTTTATAACAACTCCCATGGAAATAGTGACTTACTGGTGGTGCCAAGAAGGGAGTACTATGACAACAGAAAGGCATGGAAACCTGGGAAAGGGAATGTTATAGTAGTCTTGACTGAAACGATTGATTTGGCATTAGGAACATTTGTAGCTTGTGAAATCAATGGCCACTACACTCCAGCAGTTGATGATGTAATACACTCCAGCAGTTGATGATGTAAGAGAGAATACAAAATGGATAAGATCTCATCATAAAGAATTCACATATTCTTTGGTGTTTGTTTTCTGCCTCTTTGTGCCTCAAGAGTCTATTCAGAATGGAACAATTGTAAAACTCATTCACAAAAATAGAAAAGAAAGTTGTTACTCTCGAGTTGAGTGTGAATCTACGCTGGTAGTCAAGCCAGAATTCACTGTGCACAGAAGATCAATGGCCAGAAGACCAAATTCAGTTTTGGTGTGTGTAGCAGTATTCCATCGTCTATTGTACTTGGATGCATGGCTGAAATATCAGAAACACCTGGGTGTAGACATGGTCCACATTAATGCAGATTCAAGCTTCATTCCAAATGCTGTACATTACCCCAATTTAAAGGAAGCAATTGCCTCAGGATTTGTTGTGATTGATGTGTGGAAAAGTTTTCTTGGGGAAAAAATGTTTCATCATTCACAACTTATCAAGAATCAAGACTGTGTAATGAAGTACATGGGCGAATTCCAATATGCGTTCATGTTAGATGCAGATGATTTCTTCAATCCGGTACTTCCTAATCATAAAGATATTCATTATTATGTAGGCCAATATTTCAAAAACACTCAGATAGCCACAAAACATATCAAATGGGTGAGCTACTGCAAGTATCCTGACTTATCAAAGGTTCCTAGCAATGGAAATTTGACAGTTTTGGTGGAAGGTGGGAAAACAAGACATATGTGGCCTGGAAAAACTGTGCACAAACTTGATAAGGTATTATTTGTAGCAGTTCACAAGTCTGAGACTAGAGTGAAGGGATATTATTTTAACAGCTGGTATTCTCCGATTGCATACATATCACATATAAGACCTCAAAAAACGTGTTGAGGAATCATTTTTCAGTCTCTGTTTGTAAATCATATTCAAATTATTTTTGTAAGTGAAGGCATAATAATTTTTTAATAATTGTTATTTTACTAATACAGAATAACCATATAGTTAACTACTTAAGAAATATAATTAAAAAAATGTGCTGGTTATAGTGTTGTTGATGAAGCTAGAGTAATTGTTAATATGTATCTATGATAACTTTATTATAATAATTATACAGTCGAACCTCCCTACAACGGGACTCCGAGAAGCGGTCAGACTCTCAACAACGGTCAGACCGTTGGGAACGGAGTATTTTCTGCATGTATGTAATGGATTTTTTGACTCCAAGTAACGGTTGACTCTCTACTCCGGACAACGGCCAAGTTGTGTCCCCCAAAATGTAATGTCTTATACAAAATTTACTTCTTATGGGACGGCCAGTTAGCCACACCCAACTTATTGATGCCTCCATTTTGCCTAGCCTTTTAATTTTAGCTTGTCACGCCTAACTAATTTATGACTTGTGTGCCTTTCAATTTAATAAAAGACATAAAACTAAATGAATGCTAATACTAACTGTACATTCATTACTATTATTAACTAGTTCTCTCATTCGGCAGACATAAACAGGTGGGCCGAACACGCGGTAGATACAGGGCACTTCCAGCCGCCATAACCGGCGCCTTTGTTCACTCTCTCTGGACCACAGCGTGTGCTATCTACTGGATCCACGTCAACATGCGAATCAGAGGAAACTTGAATTGAATTCTGGACATTGAGTGAAAAAGAGGAGCCCTGGACTGATCCATAGACAGATCCATTTAAAGGAAGCTTGTTGCTTTTACCTTTAATGTCCTTTGGGTTTGCCCCAGAGGAAATCAAAGACTTTCTCTCCTTTAAGAGAATACTCTCAGAGTTTCTCTAAGCTGAACTTACGTTCCCATATATTTACAAATTCTGTGCATCTTCACTTGCACATACAGTTTCTCTTCTCTTTACTGTCATTATGGAATCTCATTCCATTCCAGCTGACTGGAAGGTACACAAATTATTTCCTCTCCACAAGAAAGGAAGTGTATCTGAAGTTAGCAACTACAGGCCTATTTCTCTCCTAAACATTCTTCATAAAGTACTAGAATTAATAGTCTACTCTAAGATAATAGATTTTATATATCCAAAAATTTCAAAGACACAATTTCGTTTTATCAGAAATAGATCCACTCTTCAACAACTTCTTCTATCATAGCTATACTTCAGTTTTCAATTCTGTGGAGTCAAAGCGACACACAGAAATTGTGTTTCTTGATTTTACCAAAGCCTTTGATTCAGTCCCCCACAATGAACTTCTGTATAAACTTTGGCTAACTGGCATTACTGGTCCTCTTTAGTTACTTTTCAAAGATTACTAACAAAATAGAAAGCATTTTGTTGAGGTTGAAGGGTGTAAATCTGACTTACTTCCTGTCAAATCAGGTTTACCTCAAGGTAGTGTACTTGGACCTCTGCTTTTTCTTATTATGTTAACGACATACCGTCTCTCTGCTCTTTTTCGTCTGTGTTTTTATTTGCTGATGATGCCAAACTTATTGCCTCTCTAAACTCTGCAAGTGAGAATTTAGCTCTTCAAAAGGATCTTGACAATTTATTGTCACGGTGTCAATCTTGAAAACTTTCTTTAAATACTTCTAAATGTGCATACATGAACGTCTCCCTATCATCATCTACTAACAACAATTACACCATCGGTAATGATACAATTAAAACAGTGACTCAACAGAAAGAGTTAGGTATTTTAATCTCTGATATAGTTTATCTTGGTCTGTCCACATCAAAGAAATATGCAGCAAAGCTTATTGGTCTCTGTATTTAATTAGGCGAACAATTCCTTGCACATCACCCATTAACATTAAGAAGTCCCTCTATCTATCACTTGTAAAGATCTCAGCTGACCTACTGTTCCCAGCTATGGTTTCCCAACAAAATACAAGACATTATCTTATTGGAAAGAGTTCAACGGCGTGCAACTAAATACATTTTAAATAATTATAATATTTCTTACAAATTCATCTCAATATTTTACCACTAATGTACTACCTACAATTACTAGACCTATTATTTTTTGTTAAATGTCTTAATAATCCGTCTGATTCATTTAATGTATTTAATCACGTCACTTTTCATTCTGGGTCCACAAGATCTTCATCTAATCCAAAAAACTCCGAAATAAGGTCAAACTCTCTACAAAGGCCAAAGGGTTCGTCCGTCCCCATGCATGGCTGTTGTTCGGAGGTTCGACTGTATATATAATATTTATTCCACCCTAGATATCTTCACAATGATATTTTTAGGCTGTACACTAAGCAAGCTCATTACCCTTGTAGTTATAGCAACTGACCAAACTTTTCAATTTTCTTGGGTTTTTACAGCTACCTTCCTCTCCTGTGTACCCTGCTCAACCAGAGAGCAGCTGCTAAAATATCAGCTGGGGGTGTGGGTAGCTCCTAGCTACAACCAACTTTAAGCTGTGAGTTACCCTACTTCTAGTACTAACTACTGTAGTGAAGATATCTAGTACACTTGTCAGAGTGTTATGGCGAGATATTTCACTCTCAGGCTTTATTTTCACTCCGGCCTCTGGCTCATGAAAATAAATAAAGTTGATTTTTCTTTGCAACTAGTGAGGCAATGGCTCCTAATCTTTGAACCAAATTAGTGGAGACTAGATAAGTAATAGCTATTTAATAAGTTTTCAACATTAAATACTTCATATGTATTCTAACCCTTAAGTACATAGCCAACCGATTTTGTAACTTTAAATACACATTTTTCAAGAATATTTTCTAGCGCGATTTCAAACGGTAGCTTCATTTCAATATTACCATCTTGTCGCCCGTGCTTCTAAGGCCCTTTTGATTGCTTTACTATATGTATAATTAGATCGGAAATTTTTTTTCCCATTTAAAAAAAAATGTCCAAGAAACAGCTTACCGCTGCTGAGGTTCTTAGCCTTATTACTGGCGAACGGGAATATATATAATATTGTATTTGGCGTTACTAGACCTGGAACTTCTTCCAATGATATTATTAGTTAGTAAATCTAGGCAGTGTTTATCGAGATAAATATTAGAATGTAAAAAAAAATCGGAATATTTTAGATTAATTAATTTAATTAAGGGGGCCAGTAACAATTATATACAATTCAATATTTTTATAATAATCTCTAGTTGTTTCTGAGTATTTTGATATTAATTGTTTACTTTCCCCTTGCTTTATTGGCCTGCAACAAATAATATTACAAACCTTGCTTTTTTTTTGTAAAAATTGCTCATGTACTTAAGGGCTAAACTCACCAAATTTGTCCAAACTTGGTGATATATCGCATTACTGAGCAAAATATAACGAGTCAATCCATATGCAGAGCCCTCCATTCAAAATTTTGTCTTTTAAGAACTAAATAAGCTCATAATGGACTTTAACTCAACGAACAAACATGTTAATTCACACCTTAAAATTAAGTACATGATGTGGTGGGAACATTTTAAAACCACATATGTGATGAGTAAAGATGTCTTCGTGTCTGTACCGAGTTTCAAACCAGTAGAAGCTGTACTTTGGAAGATATGTAAAAATGTAAATTATTACCAGCTGACCAACGAATTGGGAGGGAAGAGAGGGTGCATCCACTGCTGAGCTTTAATTCCATAATCCACATCCCTCCCCCCCCCCCCCCCCTCCCCCCCCAAATGTCTGGTAAAGTTTCTCACAATTGAATTTTTTCAGCTGCAGCAGAGCATGTTTTTTTTCATGCATTATGAACACCATTAGGACATTTAAGCTATTCACTGAAAGATTAGCTAGCAATAATGAATCATTAAAAGAAAATTTATGGAATAATATACTATTCTTTTGAAATAATAACACAATTATTTAGAATAAAAAAATGAATAAGTCTAAAAATTTCAAGCATAATCTGGCAGGCCCTACAATTGAGACTTCAGAAGAAAAAAATTCTTGTAAATTGGATGCCTTATAAAATTCCGTCATCTTGACACCATTCAGAGAGACATGCATCAATTTATGAATGTATTTTTAATGCAATTTCTCCTAACTCTTTATCATAAATAATGACATTTACAAAAGAACCTTTGAGAAAGGACCAACCACTGAGAAGAGACCAAAAGTTCCGTCTCCAATGTGGCCACTATTCAGAGGTTTTGCTGAAGCTTTGTCAGGCCAAAATATTTTGTTTATAATATCTCTGTCATAACAAGAAAGTTCCTCAGGACATTGTTTTGACTTCACTAAAATTATCATCCACACACACACACACTGATGATGACCATTGAAAAAATGGTTGAAACGTTTGTGTATTTTATAAAAATATTTATGAATAATGAAATACAAATATATATGGAATTAAAATGATACTTGTAGAAATGATTTCCATGCTCTCTAAAACACGCCATAGCCTATAATTTAAGTTTATGAGTAAGAATTGTGTTTATGTGCATACATTAAAATAGTAGAGTATACAAGGTCTGAAAGAAAGAATTATTAATGTTCCATTATTAATAGTCACACAATTAATTTTTTCAACATTGATCAGAAATTATCATTAGTATTTTCAAGTGATTCAGATTTTCTCTCCACCATTCTCATGTAGCTTTCTTGAAGGGATACTCCGCGAGCATCATCCTCTAGAATACTGTCATCTGAATATAGGAAGTCATTGCCATTCTTGTCCTTTTGTCTATGTCTCTTTATGAACAGCGAACATTTAAGAATTGTATAATGTACAATCTTTAAGAATATAATTGCTAGGGGAGCATTGATGAAAAACAGCTGAAATAAGTGCAGCATACCAATTTCTTTTTCAAATTTGCTTCCTTTTTCGGCAATAATGAAAGTGAAACGCTTCAAGATGACAATGAGGCTCAGATTGCAAAAGAGCAAACCATCGATAATGTTGTGTAGTCGTTTTTGATATGGCCAGGTCAGCACATGAAGGCCTGTGATACACACTAGCACAATTTCTATTGCAGTATGTATCCACTCTATCCTTTCCTGGAGGATAGTGGCTATAATAATGATGCGATAAATAAAGTAAAATCCAGCAAAGAAGCGAAAGTCATCCTTAAAACAACCTTGCAAGCTATCCAGCAATGGTTTTAGCTTTGACAGAGGAAATACTTGTGACATAAGCCTTGTGACAGGACTGTTTTCAATCTTTAGTAAAATAGAAAGTTTTTGGGAAAGTGGATAAACAATTAGCAAAGCAGGCAAAGCCACTACAATAATAATAACACAGAGTATAGCTGGAATGGCATAGAGAAGGTGCTTTGATCCGAGATAATCAATGTTTCCCTGCAGGAATGGCACATACTGAGCGCTGTTGTCATCTTTGTATACCTTTGCAAAATTTAGAATTTTGAAGGATACTTGAGTGCATTGGGAGTAGACAATGACAAGAAATGCACTGAGTCCTTGAAGGGCTGAGTATTTGAATTGACGAATTCCAATGCATTTCAACTTAGTTCCAAATTTATTCAAAAACCAGACAGTTCCAATTACCAGCAATAGCGCATACACCACAGTTACATACTTAAAGATGACCACATTCAGAGCCGAGCGTGTGTTAAACAAGCAAAATGAGAGTTTCTCCACACTAAAGAAATCAAAATCAAAGAACATGTACACAATTCGATGAAAAGCACTAACCATGTGATACTGAGAGGACTTCTTCACAAATGCCTCACCTACTAGAGTGACACTATTGTACGTCTGAGCAAAAAATACAAACCCATTGAGGTGGCCTGCCGTGAGTCGAATGTCAAAGAATATTAACACAAAGAAAAGTAGAGTAAGCGGTACGATTTCTGAGAGGAAATATAAAACAAGACCTAAATGACAGTGTTTTGTATCTCTACATTCAAATGACTTAGCATGAAAATACACAGCGAAGTTTTCCTTGCAAAGCCCACAAAGTCTACCTTCACGGTTATTGCAAATAATATCACTTAAGTTTTTAACTCTCCTTATCTGAGGCAAAGATATGTAGTTGTTATTCACTCTTTCTTTGGTACAAAATCCAGGAGGGCAGTGACTAATTAAGAGAGATAGAGTACTAGTAGTACAATATTTCCCACTACAATTTTGATATCCTACCCAAAATCCCATGCGAACTTTGGCTTCTCTCGAGCTGCAACTATGGAATTCTGGATAAGGTACATCTTTGTTTCGAAGGCATTTACATTCATTGTTTGTGTCCAGATAAAACAATGGAGGACATTCAGAGGCAGTAACATTGATGAGGACTTGAAGTTTTCGAAAGCTGGTCTCAGTTAATATTAACTCCCCTTTGTTTCCAGGAACTCCTCTCATTAAGAATCTTGATATGGACCTTGTATTGATGTATGTTGTGATGGATGATATATTTGATCCTTTATAGTTTTTTACAGAAACAAAAAATGAGGCCTGGTTATTTGTTAATAAAGATTTACAGAGATCTGACAAGTGTGAAGAGACTGTAATTGGTAGATGGATTTGTATGCCAGGCATAAAATTCATATAAGTTCTGTTCAACATTATTTTGTTTTCTTTTGAACCAATACCAGAATAACAAATTGCATGGGAGTCATTTTTGAAATAACTGTTATCAAAACTTCCATGGCAAGTGGTGGAGTTGTTATTGTTATTTTCAGCTAATGGCTTCAGATTGCAAGAAAGACAACTTTCAGTCCATGTTATAATGCCATTTTCATACAACTGTTTGAATTTGTCTAAAAAACATGAGGAATAAGTATTGGCATAAATGACAGAGGATATGTTGCTATGCAGCTGATGTGCAGAATCATTTGCTTTATTACCATACAGGTATATCTTCAAGGATTGCTCTGAAAGAGGAAGCTGGATAAAGCAGAAGAAACTTGAGTAAACATAAGCAGTCTTATCTATTGAATGATGGTATATTGCACTTCCAAGAAAGGCGACTGTGTTATTACAAAAAGTTAAAGTTGTTTTTTCACCAAGGTTAATGGAAGAATATCCAATTAATGCTAAACCAGCTCCATACAAGCCAGAATTTTCAATAAACTTGGCATCAATGTTGCTAAAGTAAACTGCACTTGATGTAGAGTATATGCAGGATGCATTGTTTCCTTGAAATAAAACATACCTTTCAAACTCTAAATTTTGCCTGTTTGTCATTATTATACCTTCCCCTAAATATTTTAATCCAGAAGAACCACTAATACTGAATACACTGTTATTAATGAATGATGTATTTTGAAAGAGAACTCGAGGCTCCAATGATCGCTTATCAGGAAGCAAGGGGTAAGCAAATAATACTGCTCCATAGTGAGCAGAGTTATTTATCCACTGTACTCCAGAGAAGACAATGGAGCTTAGCTCATAAATGGAAGAATAGAGAAAAAACAAAGCAATTGCTCCACCAGATTGAGCAGAATTATCAATGAAATCAGTCAATGATATTGTGATGTCATTGTTATTGGTACGTTCTCCTACATACCCAATGTCCAATCCACCACTAGAATTTACGGCAATATTGTTCCGAAAGATGCAATTTGTTATCAAAATTTTTGTATTACTTGCGGCATTTGAAAAAACAATTTCAGCTCCACCTCCATATTTAGATAAATTCTCAATGAAGTTACAGTTTATGACATTCAAAAAATTGTTGGATGAATTATCTCTTATATGAAGGGAAAGCCCCCCACCTTTACCAAAGCTAGTAAACACTTGGTCTCCAAAATCTTTATGGTTCGCTTTTGTCAAGTTAATGGCATGATTTTTTATGAAGGAGCAGCTGATGATTTCAATACTGGTATGTTTACAATACCCCAATGATTCAAAGTTGTTTAAGACATGGTCACTGCAAGATATGTCCACATGAATTCCTCCACCTCCTGCTACATCTAGACTCTTGTTGAAACTCCAGTCTGCATCCCACTTGTTGCTGCTGAAAATACTGTTACTGATCACAACTTGTTTGCAATTAAGCAGCACTAAACCTGTTCCAACAGATTCATTGACCAACAAATGATTAAGTGTTACATTGAGTACTTTGAAAAAGTACAAAGCCGACTGGAAACTAGATATGAGCATATTATCATGGTGATAGGTATGAACAATCCCACAGTTTATAAATACAACTGATATTACTTCAATGGAGTTTACTTCACTGGCAACAATTCCAGAATTGCTAGAGCACTTTATTGTTGTATTTTGACCAATTAAAGCAACTCTGTCTAACCTTGTTAGATGAACTGTATCCATTCAAGTGAGCTCTAGAATTATTGAAATGCACTCTATTACATTCTTCGAAATTGATACCCATTAGATTAACATCTTCTATTGATAATTCACACTTGGTTGTGTGCCTGCCTTCATTTGTAGAAGCAATAGTAAGGGTCAGTAAAAGAATAGTTGATATTATAAGAACCATAGCTTTAGAAGTAGCTTCAAGTACTGACTAAAATTGTTTTCATGCAGTATAACATATAATCTTTCCCAAATGTTTAAATTTATAAACATTGAATAAACTAATAGCTTCATGAATGCCACACTGATGCAGAGTAAGACATAATAACACTATGGTACAAAAAATAAGCAACTTTTTTTTAGAAAAAGCAACATTTTGGCTCATAGCTAAATATGGCTATCATTTGTGAAACCTATTTCCCTTTGAATGTTTATTTTTGATCTATAAATTAAATGAGTGCATGGTTTTGTTTTTGTTATATGATTTTCTTTGAAAACACAGACTCATGCCCACTCTGATGTGAAGGAAGACTTTGGAAGAAGAGAGAAGAGATGAGAAGATGAGAACGAAGTGGACTGAATAATTAACTTCATTTATTTATTTTTTTTGTTTCATATACTTCAGTTGTAATAGTTATTGTGTATGTTGTGTATGCGAGTTATTGTGTATGTTGTGTGCAAGAGTTATTATGTACAGTGGTAAAGGATTACCGAACAGGAGTCAGTCTGCACTTGCGCAGTGGGCTCGGGTTTGGACTTCAATGTTCATGGTCCTCATATTGTTTTCAGTCTGTTTAATTTTTCTTTTGCTAGCTGTGTCCTGGAGCGTCTTAGACTTTAAATGAAAACTTAAATTTAAATAATAGTTAGGTGCTGCTTCAGAAGGAACTACTGTATTTAGGGTCCTTGAAGGCCCTTGATTGTAGCGTCCGAGTGCAGTGAGGGTGCTACACTTAGGGCCTGAGGGACCCTAAAAACAGTAGTTAAAGACTGCCGCGCAGCACCTCACTAATTTATAACCAAGCAACAGTTCCTAACAACACAATTGGAGGTACTCTACACATAGAAGCCCTGCCCTGAAGGCGGGGTACTACATATAGAATCCCTCCCTGTGAAGGACCTAAGAGATTTAAAGTCCCTCTGTCACAACACAAAAACTACAGTAGCTATGTTCTAAATATTACTATAGAACATAGCTGGTGTAGTTTTTGTACATGTGGGAGGTGTGGGGTGGCGGGTGGGGGTTGGGGGGGGGGGGGGGGGGGGGGGCGGAGAGAAGCCCCTTATTTTGGTGTAGCAGTTGTGAACACTTGACTTTTCAACCATGAGGAGGGGTTGATATTAATATCAAAATTTTGATGGTTGAATAATTTCTTCTGTGTCAATTTATACAGACATAATATTTTTCTTAACAGTTGTACTACAGTAAATCATCTGTAATCTGGCTGTCCAAGTTATGGGCAGTCTGTCTGTCGGGCAGGGTTTGAAAGCACTTTCACGTTATACACATTACTCATACAAGTTTTAAGTGTGCACTTTAAAATGGCACTTAACAGCTCACATGGCATATTTGACATACAGGCTTCTTGTTTGCTGTATGGTTCTTGCAGCAGTGCTTAAAAAGTGTGCTAATTACTGGATCTTGTTTAACCAACACAATCAATTTCCAAAAATACATCATATTTAAAACATTTATAACAGTGTAATTGCATAAACTTTCATTTTTCCCTGTGGATTTTATTCTAAAAACATAACAAATTACATATGTAATGCATTTTTTCATTAACCTTTTCACTACTCATGTAGCTTTAGTCACATGCTGTATCCTCAAGAAGTTAGCTATATAATTAGTAAGTGATGTTCGAACTCCTTGCGGAATATATCTGAAGCTACACACAAACATTGTAGTACCTTTCGGTCTGAGTTTTTACTTACTTCAAAATGCAACCGGGTAGTGAATTGTTGTGGTAGTAGACCTGAAGTAACAGCAGTCTTGGCATTTTAGATGGTGAATCTTGGTATTATTCATGCCTACAGAAGCCATTCAACAACAAAGAGGTGGAATTGCTCTGTGAAGAAATCCTTGTGTTTGACTACAGCTTTAGAAGACAAAGCAGCTAGTCTGAAGATTTGCATGCGATGAAGTAGTTATACTGAACTCAGAATTAGCTACACACAGTCTAGTATCAGTTATGGAATATTAATTATCTATTTACAGTTCTTTTTTTCTTTAATAGACAGACATTTTTAACAGCAAGTTAAAATTTTTTACTTTAATTTCCCTGACAATTCGGTGGTAATACTGAGATATGGGAAAATCTTAGTTATGGACACCTCTCTGACCCAAGCCGCCGAGATAAAAGATGATTTACTGTATGTCATAACTTTAGTGGCACAGTTTGCATGCACACAACAGTTGATGTTGTGTTGTAGTGTGACTGAATTATTTGTTTTGGTGATGTGAATAGATGCCAAATTTTCAAATATCGGATTAAAATTTATATTATTTTTATCTACATGTCACAGTTCATAATTTTTTATATTAGCCCAAAAGTGAATATGATATCAGTTACGTCTTCACAATTACATTTCATCATTACCTTTCTGACTGTTGCATACAGTAGGCTCCAAAAATAACTTCCCGATTCCGTTCCATAGTATGGCCATATTATGTTAGTTTTTAAACTGCGGTTTTTATCATTACGTTCCGTACCATTTTGATTAAACGGCCGACACCATTTTCTAAATGGTAAGAAACAGTTAAGCTTTTCTATAGATTCACTAATATTTTCTAGATAGAAACTCTTCCATAGCTATATCAGCAAGTAAGGCCTTATCACAGGTTCACACTTCATGGATCATCTGCAACTTCAATGTGTGAAATCTAAGTCCTGTGAAGGCCCTAACATTGAGATAACATGGATACCATGCAGTGGTGGAACTAACAATTTTCTGAGAAACAACTTAGAATTGGACGGCTTCAAAATTTTCACCCCAAAAGCTCCTCCCCAGGAGCCTGTAAATAATACATTGGAACGTTATATTGGATAAACTATGTTTCTTAGGGAGAGGCATATGGTGAATGGAACGATTAAAATGATAATGCAGTCAACGGCCGTATTTTACCAATCGACATATCATTTCCCTCCCTTTTTTTAATTGTGTAATGGCCGTTCTGTGTGTCTGTGAGTACTGCTGGTATGTGTGTGCATGATATCATGTGTATGGTTTGTGTGTACATGGGGGAAGGAGACGAGTTGGAGAGTGGGTGAAAGGACAAAAAGATGTAATTAAATTATCTCTATAATGTATTTTAATGTCTATGATTAGAAGAACCTTTGAATTACAGATGTACAAAGGAACAATGTATCGTTACCTAGATCACTAATATATGACATCATATGCATGAGAACTTCAGATTACTTGTGTAACCACATGCCCAAAGTGCAGAAGAATATTTGTGACCTTGCACAGAAAAATCGGGCACAGCATGGGCCCCATCAAAAAAATTATTTTCGCTTACATGTTTGTTGGCATCAAAATATTGAGCTCTCCAAGTTTTATAGCTGTAGCTTCAACTGATGCTGACGTACGCGACCTAAACGTTTCTATCCATGGGCTTCTTTAAAACATACTTAAAAAGTAAAACGATCTTTTACCAATGTATATGTGTGCTGCACTATGCCCGATTTTCCTGTGCATGGTCACATTTTGGTGTGTAACATTTTGTGGCTCATGCATTATTTGATGTGGCACCAGTTAGAAGCTGTAAAACTGCAGCATTTTTCTGCAATAATGGGCTTGTCAAGTGTTCTCATACAGGGCCATATTGGGGAGAGAGGGGGGTGGGGGGGGGGGGGGTGGGGGAAGGGCACTCGGCCCCCCCCCCCCCCCCCCCCCCCCCAAGTAATTTGTATATTGCATATTATTACTTAATGTTGATGAATTTAGAGAAGTAGCTACGAAAAAAGGGATTGATTAAGTAAACACATTATCGTTAAGGCAAATTTCAAACAGCCACAACTCTCCTAATGTATTAGCTATTCTTAATTTTATTGAGATACAAAATGTTGAAACTTGATAAAAAACAACAACACTCTATATGGAAAATCAAATACTATTGTTTATACTTTTTTTGGTTTAATAAAACCAAGCTACTATTTATTAAATATTTGTACCATGGTACATTCAAACTGTCCAATCAGATTGCTCACTTCGCAAGTGAATATATTTCATACCCATCTCCTAGGATGTAAGTAAACCGTCCAATCAAAATTAGTTTTTCAGCGTTTCCTATAGCCTAGAGCCATGGTACAAGTCTTCACCCTTTACCATTCATACCACTGAATTTTTCTTATCTTACATCCTGTAATAGTGTCTCATTGCCGATTACAAACATAATAGTATGGCGCGTAAATTGCCCATTAAAAAAGTGTATGGGAAAAAATCGAGTGAAATAGCATGTAACTAAGTGAAATAGTATGGGCAAGTGTGCACACGTGCAGCATTAACCCTGGAATCGTACAGTTCGAATAGTTTCTAGTTGGAGACAATGCCATGAGGAGTCATACATTGAAAACATAGTTCCAGATGAAGCTAACCTGAAATTAGTATCCCTTTTACCTAACCGCTACGTGGGAAAGAAGTTCAGACCCTCTTTCACACATAGCTGTTAGGTAAAGTTTAGGTTAACTAGCTATTACAAAGACTAAAAGAATAATTATCTGGAGTAGTATTAATATGAATATGCCAATATGTATGTTTGTGCACATCGATATATAAAGCTTGAGCAAGTCAGTATGCAACTTGTGCAATGAAACTGTAGACGTTAATGCTATCTTCATATGAGAAGCTTAACATACAAGCGACACTCACGCCACCAGTAGTTTCAATGGGAAACTCCAAGCACTCTGGTAAACTGCTGAGAAAGATACAAAGAAAGCAGCAAAGAATAAAGCAAAGTGAATGCCTCTCGGTATAACTCCAGCCTCCTTACATGTGGGAAGCGCGATTAGTCAGGAACCATTTTGCTTCCTGCTAGTCTGACTTGCTTGCCATATGTACAGTGTGTATGTGCACACCTGAGTTCAATTGGTCTACACACATAACTGATGACACACAAACTATTTGACTGACCCCTTGAGTACAGTTGTAACGCACAATACTTTCACACAACTGAACATACCTACGCAAGACTTACATTTGTGCTTTGTCTAATGGACAATTAATTTTCAAGTAAATGCTGTTGAGTAGGGCTTATAACTGTGACAAATAGCGTATTAACTTACCACAGCCACTAACTCGAATAGAAATGGAGCTCCCATAAGTTTTTGCGTTTTAACTGCACCCGCAAAACAATTCAAAGCGGTAAACAATTCAATTTCTAAGGTGATACGGGTAATGGTCCCTAAACAAGAGGATTCTGTTTAGTGAAGTTTGGGACGGGGTCGAATGTGGAGTGAACACAAAAATACAGAGGTCAAAGTACAAAATGACATACGTACGTCCATATATATAAATAAACTAGTGGTGTGCTTGAGCACAAATGGCGAGCGAGCATGATAGTTAGGTAACATAAAAATAAGTATTGTTAATATGTTTTAGCTTAGTTCATGCAAACACTATAATAGCAGTTATGACCTTTTATTTCAGCAAACAAATACAAAATCACTCTCCTACCTGATATGTTAACTTTTGTAGTATTAAACATCTGCCATTCTGATAATCTCAATAACCAGTAACTCTTGAACAAACTCTCAGCTACAATAAAGAAAAAATAAGTGTTATTATTTGTAATTTAAGCCAACAAATATGGGATTACTACTTACCTCAATTTCCTGAGTATTGATAACTTCTGTAGTATCAAATTGAAGTTACTTTGACAATCTGAATTACCGTGAATTCTTGACAACAAGCTCTCGGCTACAAATACAAAAGACAATCAATTTTAGCACACAAATACAAAATTACTGTCTTACCTCATTGAGCAGTGGTAACTTCCATAGTATCGAATTGAAGCCATTCTGACTATTTGAATTTACCAGTCACTGTTGACAACAAGCTCTTAGATGCATAAAAGAAAGGCCAGTGTTATTTTTGCATATTTAGCTAACAAATATGGAATTAGGTACATACTTCAGCTTCCCTAGAGTAATGGTAGCCTCCTTAGCTTTAAAATTATGGCATTCTGACTACCAATGGTTCTTGACAACCAGCAATCTGCACTTCGTATCCCCCCTAAAACGGCGAAGTTTTGAAATTAAGTCTGGAAAAGGGTCTTCAATGCCATAGTAACCGGTCTCAGCAACTTTTTGTGTCCTGAAAAACAAGCGTTTCGCCGAAAATTTCTCACACTTCGGAGCTTAAGTATAAAGTAAGGATTGCTTAATGCTGTAGTTCCAGAATAAACTGGGGTGAAGCCTAAAAAGCCGTGATTTTAGGAGAAAACAGTTCCCCCCGCGCGCGTTTAAAGGGCATACGTACTATCCTTACATACATACATAATACTAGTGGTGTGCTTGAGCACAAATGGCGAGCGAGCCTGATAGTTAGGTAACATAAAATGTTACTATTTTTAGCTTACTTCATGCAAACACTATAATAGCAGTTATGATATTAGATTTCAGCAAACAAATACAAAATCACTCCCTTACCTGATTAATGGTAACTTTTGTAAACATCAACCATTCTGATAATCTCAATCACCAGTGACTCTTGAACAAGCTCTCAGCTACGATAAAAAATAAACCAGTGTTATTATTTGTAATTTTAGCCAACAAATATGGAATTACTACTTACCTCATTCTTGAGTATTGATAACTTCTGTAATATTAAATTGAAGTTACTTTGACCATATGAATTACCTCGAATTCTTGACAACAAGCTCTCAGCTACGTAAACAAAAGACAATCAATTTTAGCACACAAATACAAAATTACTTTCTTACCTCATTTTCTTGAGCAGTAGTAACTTCCGCAGTACCAAATTTGAGTCATTCTGACTATTTGAATTAGTCACTGTTGACAACAAGCTCTTAGTTGAGTTAACAATAACAGAATTACCTGAATAAACTTAGAAAGCAGTGGCAAAGAAGCGCAGCTTGACAAAGACTTCACATTGTTTCAAGAAGAGAGTAGCTATAAACGTTTTCGTTGAAACAGAGTTGTAAGCAGTGCAGCAGGATTCTCCGCTCGTTAATTGAAAAATACTGGAACTGTGAACGCTTTACCTAACTTACGTAATTAGAAGCGCGG
>WLWD01006350.1_pt1 | contig 21114 bp, 14 predicted proteins | sample 6712731 | NCBI WGS metagenome assembly WLWD01 (sample SAMN12718690, study PRJNA576275) | sponge metagenome | isolation source: marine sponge | host: Mycale hentscheli | place: New Zealand: South Island, Marlborough, Capsize Point | collected 2014-11-01
ATCTGCATCCAGCACCAAACCAATGGTGGAAAAGAGACGAGTGCTTCAAGCTGTCTGATGCCTACACAAACCAGTACTTCCATGATAGAGAACCCGGCCAGTTCTTCTGGTATGTGTGTGAATTAAAGTGCCGTTGGTAAAATCACTTGCTTGATTAGAGTGTTCTCTCATAAAACTACTGTCTACTTATTCTAATAGTTCTTTGTGTCTATTGAGTATCTACAATTGTCTTAGTACAGACCCTTCAGTCTGACTGATAGTTTGAGTTAATGCTGTATACAGCACTACTCATCTTGCTCTGTCATTTGCTTCCATTTTCTCCCTCACCTTCTATCTGCAGTTAGTTTCCCTGACTGGGCCATCGCTGTGATAGTTGTGGGATGTCTGGCTGTGATAGCTCTTGGCTTCTGCTTTGTTGGGGTGTACTATGCCTGCAGTTCTAACAAGTCCAAAGAATGTAAGTTTCTTCTTAAAGTATTGCGGTCAAGACATTAACTTTCGCCGCTGTTTGTTTCTCTCTTTGTGTGTAGATATCTATGGCAGTACTCCATCTCTCCAGGCTAGCTCAGTGAACATGCCTCCACATAGCATTCACAGTGCGCACAGGTCTACATCCCCACCACGAAGCTGCCTGGTGAGTGATACTCGGGTGTCTAAACATTTAGAGATTTAGAGGGTGTGTTGTCATGTGGCTATACCTCTGTGTGTGTGTGTGTGTGTATGTGGGGTAATTCTTTATTTTTCCTTCTTCACTTTTAAATGCCATATATTTTGTTCTATTATACTATACGTATGTATGTATTTGTGTAATGTATTTAAGCTTGTGTATATGTGTATTTGTAGTCGTATCATCACTCCAATGGTCATAGCACAAACTGGAGTGAGCACAGAGACACTTTGCGGCAGATGGAGACAGACAAGGGAACTCACGTATAGCCTCCTCCCGGCTAGACTCTTTCATAAAGAAAGAGAATTAAAAGAAGTTTGTATCGATTCATATCATTCCACCATAATAACCATTTTCATAACAACTCCTCGTTTGTTAAGCAAATCTCTTCTTTTTCTCTTAAAATATTTGTTTTGTTGTTATTTCTTTCTCCCTCTTTACTCACTGGTGGGCACTGGGACGTGTCAGACACATTATGTTCATCTATACTCATATCACTTCCATGAGGTGGACCAAGCATTGCATTGGAGTAGCAACGACTCCTCTATTTGTACTGCACTGAATAATTCACATGCATACTTATTAACTCGATAGTGTTCTTTTTATTCAATTAGCATTTTCCACTGTAGAGATTTTATGGGGGGTTGCAATTATAGTAAAAGAGTTTGATTGTTGACTTGAAATGGGGGGGGTTATGATTAGAGATTTACAAAAAATCATTGGATCATCTGCAGTATTGGTTTACTTATCCATTAAAATGTAGTGGGTCTACCCCACCCACATAAAAAAAGCCTAAATCATTAGGTAAGGGGTCTACAATAATGGAAGGAACGTGGTATGTTGACTACAAGTGGTAACTTGGGCCAGCCATGACTAAATAAATCATTGTCTTGAAGTTGATACTTGCAGTTAATCCAAACTGAAAATATTTTCTCTAATAATTTTGGGGAAAATTAATAGGATGTCTTCAGACTAGGTTGCAATGTTTCAAGTATCTCTGTCCAGGGACATGGGCAGAAGTATACAAAACAACCAGCTATTGATTGACTCTACCATACCTCACCACTTACAACAGTACCTGAGTTGAGCACATGGTAAAGGTTTACATATGCCAGAATATCACATGATAATTTGCCAAGACTTGTGTGTTGTGAACAAATGTAACACACCAGTTGGCTTTTCAAAATGTGTTGCTATAGTTATCCATGTACATCTTCATAATAGTTGAAGAAAATTATGAGTTGAGTCCAAATGATTTTATTAAATCAGCATGTATGATAATTATTTTGTTAGTCCAATTTGCAAGGACTTCTACATCCTGTAACTGCTAACACCCACTGGAAGAATGTGACAACTCATAATATATATATTTAATAATATTAGCTAATTACATGAGTCAGAGTGTGATATGGGAGATATTTCATGAGCAGGCTAATTTATTTTCAAGAGCCAGAGTCTAGTGAAAATAAAGCCTGAGAGTGAAATATCTCGCCATAAGACTCTGACGAGTGTAATAAGTGGTTTATTCCACACTAGATATCTTCACTACAGTAGTTAGTACTAGAGGTAGGGTAATACACAGCTGGACAATGTTTTGATTTTCAGTTACTATTACAAATATATTGTTGTTTTTCCTTGTTTGTCTTTAGTACTGTATAAGTTGATAAAATACATTGATAGACTCAGAAACAGAGCGGAAGGATAGTTTCAACATACCACCCAGTAGTTATTACAAGCTTTACAAATGTTACTGATAAACAGTGAGAAACAGACATGAAGTTAGAGAGCTTCTTCCATACAGTGAAACTAATGAAGAACGTGTTTTTAATTCTATTGATCCCAATAAGACTGAGTTACAATCTAGTTCTAGTTGTAAAATTAGCAAATCATAATACACTTGTGAGTGGGAGCCATAAAAGAATTGACTGAAACTGGCAAAGGGTGCAGCTAAACAATACTATGACATGCACTAGTCTAAATAATTTATAATCATAGCTTTTAATCCTCATCTCTATTTTAAAACAGTGAAACCTCTGATAGTGTGCTCTCTAATAAGCAAATTACCTAAATCTAGTGAAATTTCCGCTTACCTCCTCCTATAGAAAATGTAATGTTTATCACCTCTTAAAGCAAGCAACCTCTTGTATGTTACCTAAAAGCTTTAGTCACACCCAAACCGGTCTCAGTTCAGAGGTTCTACTACAGTTGTATTGGGTGAGAGGTGGGTGTAGTGTATCCTACTCCAGACATGGTTATCTTTAATTAATTGCTATCACTTCACACCTTATTCAGTTCTAATGATGTTGTGTTACCGTATGTGCTAATGGTTGTTGTTTTCACCTCTGTTCATACCAGACCTACAGCATGCTATAGTTTTTGAAGGAAGGCCACAACCACAGGTTATGTGTGTGTGTAGACCACCACCACAGGTTATGTGTGTGTGTAGACCACCACCACAAAACCTATGGCATATACATACTGAACACTAAGTCTCAACACTTGAAAACAAAGAAAATTTATTAAGCCATTGATAGCCTCAGCTGGTAAGTTCAATATTTTGGAATAACCACTTGATGTATTCTCTATTTCGTAGGCTCTTTTTAAACAATACTGAATCTAAAAACAAAACAAAACAAAAACAACAACAACATTTGGCTGACGACCACACTACCTACCATTTAGGATCAGGAATGTAGTATAAATTTTCTATATTCCTACTAAACCTAAGTAGCAACAATTGTAGTGAAATTTAAACTGTGAGACCTCAGAAAGCATTCAATATCTTGAGTCTCACTAGAGTTGGCATGCCTGAAAAAAATAGTTTATATTACACACGACGGTTTGCTGCTACCAGAGAGACCACTGTCACAGTACACTATATGTTATGGACTATCCAAGGCCTAAGGTTATGAAAGTTTGAAATAGTTCAAGCAAGCCCTTCATTTCCTGATGGTTATGAATGCCTCACACATTATTATAAAGAAATTCGTCTGATGCGATTCAAGGTGAAAGTGAGGATATAAGTTGACTTTACTCTCGTGTAGCCAGACCCTTTACCAATCGCTACTAGGGGAAAGGGTTTGGTCACTGACATAAAGAAGGTTGCGCAGTTTCCCCCCAGCTAATTGGGCTGGGTAGAACAATAGAGATTGGTAAAGGGTCTGGCTACACGAGACTAACCTGACTCAGGGTTTAATTAGAATTAAGATTAACTTCACATCCCTTCCCCACCTTAACCCCTCCACACACTCCCAAACCATTCCACAACAACTGTACATTGAGTGAAACTTGCTCTGCACTACAACAACATTCCAAATCGAGTTGCCTGCAGTTCTTCTGCACTCAATGAGATTAGATCTATATTCAATGACTCTATATTAATATTTTGAAGGGTATTTTATATTAAGAATCAATGAAACATCTCACAAATGATATAGCATATTTTGCTAGATGTAGTACTAACAAGCACCTATAACTCGCATCTGGAATAGTTTCAAGATCGTTATATAGCATTACCTTTTCCTCCTCATAATGTAAACTATCAGTTTAAGTTACATTTCCTAATTGAAGTGAGAAAATAAATTGATTGATGCGGAAAACAATGTGGGAAAAAAAAAAACACTTGCAAAAATATTTGCTATAATTTACTGAACATGAAATTGCTATAAAGGAAGATGTTAATAAGGTTTGACACAACCATGACTAAGTTGCTCTGTATCATAGGTCTGGTAGTGGTCTACACCCATGTTACTCAGGCTTTACCTTCAAGAGTCCCAGAAAAAGTAACTCGAGGAGTATTAAAGGCTGAATTAGACCAGCTCACTGCTGAATTTGAAGAACTCGTTGAGAAGCAAAGTTCTCTCCTTGAAGATGATAGAAACAAAGTGGCTCAGAAAAGTAATGAAAATACAGCATCTTTAAATGAAGACAGTGAAGATGCCAATGAGGAAGATACTTTATCTGAAGCTGATATTAAGAAAAGAATTGGAAGACAATTACCAAGGAAAGCTGTGGCAGCAGAACTAGTAAAAACTACTTCCCATGGAACTGAAGTAAAGTTGGTGGACAACACTGAGCCTGTCGCACACAAGGAAGACAAGCCTAGAATAATATTTAAAAAAATTATTGGGCAGAGATATATTCCATCCAGAGGAAGGAAAAGTTCCAGACACAGGGGGAGGTATGTACGTAGACGTATTGGAAGGAGACTAACACGACGACGACAACGACGATCTCGAAGATCAAGACGAAGATCAAGACGAAGACGACGAGGAATAGGACAACCAAGAAGCTCACGACACCAACGACGCAGGGGGAGGTATATACGTAGACGTAGTGGAAGGAGTCGCAGAAATAAGATTAGAAGACTGCAATGGGGAAGATATAGACGTCGAGGATTAGGAAGACCAACACGACGTGGACAACGACAATCTCGACGATCTCGAAGATCAAGACGATACCAACGAGGAATAGGACGACCAAGAAGCTCACGACACCAACGACGACGACTAAAATGGAGATGGTGGTAATATTAGATATTCGAACCTCAAACTGGTTAAGATTAGCTATCTTGAAATTTTGTATGAAAAGTAGCAGTGACTATATTATGTAAAACTAAATTTTGTCATGAATTTGACATACTGCGGTATGTAGCTAATTAACTAAGAACTCAATTAAAGTGACAAAAAGAATGGATAAGAGTAAGATGGAAAAATAGTACCAATATCAAGCTTTTGATTCAATCCAGTCAACACTTAAAAATAGTGCAAACATTTTTAATAGCTAGCTAGACTCAACACTTTGAATGAGTCAAGCGAATTTTATCAAGCTGTTGGGCAAAGAAATAGCCTTTATTTCAAGTACTTCAATCTGTATTTGGTGGTGTAGGAAGGGAGGTTGGAGCCCCTCTCCCCATAATTTTGGGGCACTATCTCATGAGGTTATTTCTCACATGAACTAAAACATAGTATTTGGAGCCCTCCGCGCCCCCCCCCCCCCCCCCCCCCCCCCCCCCAATACCAAACCATCTTCCTACACCACTGGTGTTTTACGTTATAATTACCAACCAACCAAATAAATAAAAACCCAATAAAAATTAAGAAACAAACAAGCAAAACCCCAATAACTACATAGCTTCAAACAAACATAAAATACAATGCTTATAAAAATAGCAAATACTTGACATTTAAAAAAATTGAAAATGCTAGCTATAACCTAACACTGTTGTATATATTAATAACTAAACTTAATTGATGTGTTTCTCCAAGGTTGATAATGGTAGTACAATTAAGAACATGCACAGTTTTCTTTTCTGACTAGCTAATAATTGTGATATTAATTGGAAAATCTTGTAGCCAACTACTCATCTTGTAGCAGCAGGTTAGGGCATTGCCATAACCAGCTGCCACACTTGTGATGAGACTGTCAAGTTAGCAAATTATCCTCATCCACAAATTGAAATTCTGGGGCTCTGACCATTCTTCTACAACAAATTTTGAATGGCCACTTCTCCCCTATTCCTCCCCCCCCCCTCTCCCCCCACCTCAAGACCATTTTCGCGTGTCAATTTGATCACGTGACTTCGAACTGAATTAGGGGGCGTTACCACTATGAGTCTTATTTTGTGCATGCCCTCTTCACCTTTGTCTAGGGTAAAGGATATCATTAATCGGTCTCGGAAGGCCAATTCAGAAGGACACTTTACCCAAAAGTGAGAAGTAGGTAAAGGGATAACTGGATTGAATTTGTTAAGGAGTGCTTTTTAGTTGCCACTCACTCTCAACCCAAGTCTTCTTTGTCTGCGGAGGCGTAAGCAGGATCCCGATGTAGACATGGCTTATTTATTATGTCGGACTAGACTCAACAAGTAAGGAAAATAAAGTATATTTTCCAGATTTTTTTATTGCATCTGGATAGCAGGAACTGGTTGCGGCAAAGAACTGGGCTCCCTCAAATCATAGAGAATAGTAAGTGTAACACTAGCTAGCAGTACTTGAGTAAAGAAAGAGGGACTATAAGTTAACTAGCTGCGATTAAAACAATTCTGTGTATCAGTTCTGGATTACTAACTTGCATATCCTCACACTTGTATCACAATAGTGCTCTGGTTACATTCATAGGGGTGTTTTACTGGTGGAAGTCATGGGTGTGGTGGACGAACTGATAGACAATTCTCATCTTGCTGGTTTAATCAAAAGTGTGTGTTGAGAGGACGTGTAACAGAATATCTGCATCCAGCACCAAACCAATGGTGAACAAGAGCAAGCTGTCTGATGCCTACACAAACCAGTACTTCCATGATAGAGAACCCGGCCAGTTCTTCTGGTATGTGTGTGAATTAAAGTGCCGTTGGTAAAATCACTTGCTTGATTAGAGTGTTCTCTCATAAAACTACTGTCTACTTATTCTAATAGTTCTTTGTGTCTATTGAGTATCTACAATTGTCTTAGTACAGACCCTTCTGTCTGACTGATAGTTTGAGTTAATGCTGTATACAGCACTACTCATCTTGCTCTGTCATTTGCTTCCATTTTCTCCCTCACCTTCTATCTGCAGTTAGTTTCCCTGACTGGGCCATCGCTGTGATAGTTGTGAGATGTCTGGCTGTGATAGCTCTTGGCTTCTGCTTTGTTGGGGTGTACTATGCCTGCAGTTCTAACAAGTCCAAAGAATGTAAGTTTCTTCTTAAAGTATTGCGGTCAAGACATTAACTTTCGCCGCTGTTTGTTTCTCTCTTTGTGTGTAGATATCTATGGCAGTAGTCCATCTCTCCAGGCTAGCTCAGTGAACATGCCTCCACATAGCATTCACAGTGCACACAGGTCTACATCCCCACCACGAAGCTGCCTGGTGAGTGATACTCTGGTGTCTAAACATTTAGAGATTTAGAGGGTGTGTTGTCATGTGGCTATACCTGTGTGTGTGTGTGTGTGTGTGTGTGTGTGTGTGTGTGTGTGTGGGGCAATTCTTATTTACTTTTCCTTCTTCCACTTTTAAATGCCATATATTTTGTTCTATTATACTATACGTATGTATGTATTTGTGTAATGTATTTAAGCTTGTGTATATGTGTATTTGTAGTCGTATCATCACTCCAATGGTCATAGCACAAACTGGAGTGAGCACAGAGACACTTTGCGGCAGATGGAGACAGACAAGGGAACTCACGTATAGCCTCCTCCCGGCTAGACTCTTTCATAAAGAAAGCGAATTAAAAGAAGTTTGTATCGATTCATATCATTCCACCATAATAACCATTTTCATAACAACTCCTCGTTTGTTAAGCAAATCTCTTCTTTTTCTCTTAAAATATTTGTTTTGTTGTTATTTCTTTCTCCCTCTTTACTCACTGGCGGGCACTGGGACGTGTCAGACACATTATGTTCATCTATACTCATATCACTTCCATGAGGTGGACCAAGCATTGCATTGGAGTAGCAACTACTCCTCTATTTGTACTGCACTGAATAATTCACATGCATACTTATTAACTCGATAGTGTTCTTTTTATTCAATTAGCATTTTCCACTGTAGAGATTTTATGGGGGGTTGCAATTATAGTAAAAGAGTTTGATTGTTGACTTGAAGGGGGGGGGGGGTTTGATAAAAACCTAAATCATTAGGTAAGGGGTCTACAATAATGGAAGGAACGTGGTATGTTGACTACATACAAGTGGTAACTTGGGCCAGCCATGACTAAATAAATCATTGTCTTGAAGTTGATACTTGCAGTTAATCCAAACTGAAAATATTTTCTCTAATAATTTTGGGAAAAATTAATAGGATGTCTTCAGACTAGGTTGCAATGTTTCAAGTGTCTCTGTCCAGGGACATGGGCAGAAGTATACAAAACAACCAGCTATTGATTGACTCTACCATACCTCACCACTTACAACAGTACCCGAGTTGAGCACATGGTAAAGGGTTACATATGCCAGAATATCACACGATAATTTGCCAAGACTTGTGTATTGTGAACAAATGTAACACACACCAGTTGTCTTTTCAAAATGTGTTGCTATAGTTATCCATGTACATCTTCATAATAGTTGAAGAAAATTATGAGTTGAGTCCAAATGATTGTACTAAATCAGCATGTATGATAATTATTTTGTTAGTCCAATTTGCAAGGACTTCTACATCCTGTAACTACTAACACCCACTGGAAGAATGTGACAGCTCATATATATATATATATATATATATATATATATATATATATATATATATATATATATATATAATATACATAATACTTATAGCACGAGTCAGAGTACAATATGGGAAAATATTTTACGAGCACGCAAAATATTTTCACGAGCCAAAGGCGAGTGAAAATGTGGCGTGAGAGTAAAATATCATTCCCATATTGTACGACGAGTGTGATAAGTGATTTATTGCTTCTTTGAAATTTTTCTCAACCGGTTACAATACAATTTTCATTGATTTTACTCGCTACGCGCGCGCTACAAGGAGCGTACAATATGAACCGTACAATATGGGAGAATACAGAACGCTCGCGTGATGCGGAAATATTCAAGTAAAAATATCAAAGCTGCAATAAATATTTATTGCAGCTTTGATATTTTTACTTGAATATTTCCGCATCACGCGAGCGTTCTGTATTCTCCCATATTGTACGGTTTATATTGTACGCTACTTGTAGCGCGCGCGTAGCGAGTAAAATCAATGAAAATTGTATTGTAACCGGTTGAGAAAAATTTCAAAGAAGCAATAAATCACTTATCACACTCCTCGTACAATATGGGAATGATATTTTACTCTCACGCCACATTTTCACTCGCCTTTGGCTCGTGAAAATGTTTTACGTGCTCGTAAAATATTTTCCCATATTGTACTCTGACTCGTGCTATAAGTATTATATATATATATATTATATATATAATAATATTAGCTAATTACATGAGTCAGAGTGTGATAGGGGAGATATTTCATGAGCAGGCTAATTTATTTTCAAGAGCCAGAGTCTAGTGAAAATAAAGCCTGAGAGTGAAATATCTCGCCATAACACTCTGACAAGTGTAATAAGTGGTTTATTCCACACTAGATATCTTCACTACAGTAGTTACAGTGGTTAGTACTAGAGGTAGGGTAATTCACAGCGTAGGGTAATTCACAGGTAAAGTTGGTTGTAGAGGGGCTACCCAAGCCCCAGCTGATATTTTAGCAGCTGCTCTAACCCTGCTGAGCAGGGTACACCTGGGGAAGGTAGCTGTAAAAACCCCAAAATTGAAAAGTTTGGCCTTGCTATAACTACAATTAAGGGTAATGAGCTTGCACAGTATAGCGTGAAATAATATCTTGAAATATCATGAGTTATTTCACAGAGTCATGTACCTAAAAAATATCATTGTGAAGATATCTAGGGTGGAATATATATATATTTATTTATTTATTTATTCCACCCTAGATATCTTATATATAGCTATATATATATATATATTTATTTCACCCTAGATATCTATATATATATATATATATATATATTTATTAAAAAGGACATAAAAGTAATTTGTAGTGAATATTTTTGAATAAATTGACAGACATTAGCAAATACATCAGCAAACATAGCTGTGTTAGTGGTGTGTTATGGTGTGGTGTGCATAGTATCCACTTTAGAGTATACTTGATTGAAGTAGAATAAACAAGCACATAATACACAGCTGGACAATGTTTTGATTTTCAGTTACTATTACAAACATATTGTTGTTTTTCCTTGTTTGTCTTTGGTACTGTATAAGTTGATAAAATATATTGATAGACTCAGAAACAGAGCGGAAGGATAGTTTCAACATACCACCCAGTAGTTATTACAAGCTTTACAAATATTACTGATAAACAGTGAGAAACAGACATGAAGTTAGAGTGCTTCTTCCACACAGTGAAACTAATGAAGAACGTGTTTTTAATTTTATTGATCCCAATAAGACTGAGTTACAATCTAGTTCTAGTTGTAAAATTAGCAAATCATAATACACTTGTGAGTGGGAGCCATAAAAGAATTGACTGAAACTGGCAAAGGGTGCAGCTAAACAATACTATGACATGCACTAGTCTAAATAATTTATAATCATAGCTTTTAATCCTCATCTCTAATTTAAAACAGTGAAACCTCTGATAGTGTGCTCTCTAATAAGCAAATTACCTAAATCTAGTGAAATTTCCGCTTACCTCCTCCTATAGAAAATGTAATGCTTATCACCTCTTAAAGCAAGCAACCTCTTGTATGTTACCTAAAAGCTTTAGTCACACCCAAACCGGTCTCAGTTCAGAGGTTCTACTACAGTTGTATTGGGTGAGAGGTGAGTGTAGTGTATCCTACTCCAGACATGGTTACCTTTAATTAATTGCTATCACTTCACACCTTATTCAGTTCTAATGATGTTGTGTTACCGTATGTGCTAATGGTTGTTGTTTTCACCTCTGTTCATACCCAGACCTACAGCATGCTATATTATATGTTCTAGAAATGGTGGGTTCTTGAAGGAAGGCCACAACCACAGGTTACGTGTGTGTAGACCACCACCACAAAACCTATGGCATATGCATACTGAACACTAAGTCTCAACACTTGAAAACAAAGAAAATTTATTAAGCCATTGATAGCCTCAGCTGGTAAATTCAATATTTTGAAATAACTACTTGATGTATTCTCTATTTCGTAGGCTCTTTTTAAACAATACTGAATCGAAAAACAAAACGAAACAAAAACAACAACAACATTTGGCTGACGACCACACTACCTACCATTTAGGATCAGGAATGTAGTATACATTTTCTATATTCCTACTAAATTTAATTGTAGTGAAATTTAAACTGTGAGACCTTGGGCTGGGTAGAACAATAGAGATTGGTAAAGGGTCTGGCTACACGAGACTAACCTGACTCAGGGTTTAATTAGAATTAAGATCAACTTCACATCCCTTCCCCACCTTAATCCCTCCACACACTCCCAAACCATTCCACAACAACTGTACATCGAGTGAAACTTGCTCTGCACTACAACAACATTCCAAATCAAGTTGCCTGCAGTTCTTCTGCACACAATGAGATTATATATAGATCTATATTCAATGACTCTATATTAATATTTTGAAGGGTATTCTATATTAAGAATCAATGGAACATCTCACAGATGATATAGCATATTTTGCTAGATGTAGTACTAACAAGCACCTATAACTCGCATCTGGAATTGTTTCAAGATCGTTATATAGCATTACCTTTCCTCCTCATAATGTAAACTATCAGTTTAAGTTACATTTTCCTAATTGAAGTGAGAAAATAAACTGATTGATGCGGAAAACAATGTGGAAAAAAAAAACACTTGCAAAATATTTGCTATAATTTACTGAACAATGAAATTGCTATAAAGGAAGATGTTAATAAGGTTTGACACAACCATGACTAAGTTGCTCTGTATCATAGGTCTGGTAGTGGTCTACGCCCATGTTACTCAGGCTTTACCTTCAAGAGTCCCAGAAAAAGTAACTCAAGGAGTATTAAAGGCTGAATTAGACCAGCTCACTGCTGAATTTGAAGAACTCATTGAGAAGCAAAGTTCTCTCCTTGAAGATGATAGAAACAAAGTGGCTCAGAAAAGTAATGAAAATACAGCATCTTTAAATGAAGACAGTGAAGATGCCAATGAGGAAGATACTTTATCTGAAGCTGATATTAAGAAAATAATTGGAAGACAATTACCAAGGAAAGCTGTGGCAGCAGAACTAGTAAAAACTACTTCCCATGGAACTGAAGTAAAGTTGGTGGACAACACTGAGCCTGTCGCACACAAGGAAGACAAGCCTAGAATAATATTTAAAAAAATTATCGGGCAGAGATATATTCCATCCAGAAGAAGGAAAAGTTTCAGACGCAGGGGGAGGTATGTACGTAGACATGTTAGAAGGAGTCGCAGAAATAGGGGAAGAAATGGACGCCGATATGGAAGACGAACACGGCGAAGAATACCAGGACGACGAAGAAGATCAGGAAGCCAACGACGACGACAGAAATGGTGGCGATGGTAATATTAGATATTCCAACCTCAAACTGGTTAAGATTAGCTATCTTGAAATTTTGTACAAAAAGTAGCAGTGACTATATTATGTAAAACTAAATTTTGTCATGAAATTGACATACTGCTGTATGTAGCTAATTAACTAAGAACTCAATAAAAGTGACAAAAATAATGGATAAGAGTAAGATGGAAAAATAGTACCAATATCAAGCTTTTGATTCAATCCAGTCAACACTTCAAAATAGTGCAAACATTTTTGATAGCTAGCTAGACTCAACACTTTGAATCTGAGCCAAGCGAATTTTATCAAGCTGTTGGGCAAAGAAATAGCCTTTATTTCAAGTAGTGTACTTCAATCTGTATTCGGTGGTGTAGGAAGGGAGGGTGGAGCCCCTCTCCCTATAATTTTGGGGCACTATCTCATGAGGTTATTTCTCACATGAACTAAAACATTGCATTTGGAGCCCTCCCCCTTCCTCCATACCAAACCATCTTCCTACACCACTGGTGTTTTACGTTATAATTACCAACCAACCAAATAAATAAAAACCCAATAAAAATTAAGAAACAAACAAACAAGCAAAAACCCCAATAACTACATAGCTTCAAACAAACATAAAATACAATGCTTATAAAAATAGCAAATACTTGACATTTAAAAAAAAAAATTGAAATACTAGCTATAACCTAACACTATTGTATATATTAATAACTGATGTGTTTCTCCAAAGTTGATAATGGTAGTACAATTAAGAACATGCACAGTTTTCTTTTCTGACTGTAGCTAATAATTGTGATATTAATTGGAAAATCTTGTAGCCAACTACTCATCTTGTAGCTGCAGGTTAGGGGGCATTGCCATAACCAGCTGCCACACTTGTGATGAGACTGTCAAGTTAGCAAATTATCCTCATCCACAAATTGAAATTCCTGTACATGTCTGCCACCTTTTGCTAAGTCTAGAGGAAGCTTGACTTGCAAGCATAGCTACTGATTCTAAAGGGGCTCTGACCATTCTTCTACAACAAATTTGGAATGGCCACGTCTCCCCTACTCCCCCCCCCCCCCAAGACCCTTTTCGCGCGTCAATTTGATCATGTGACTTTAAACTGAATTAGGGGGTGTTACCACTATGGGTCTTATTTTGTGCATGCCCTCTTCACCTTTGTTAAAGGGATAACTGGATTGAATTTGTTAAGGCACCCGGTTCACGCGTTATTAACAAGTTATTAGGTACACTTTGTTTAGATTTGTTACCGGGTATTAGCTACGCAGTTACTATTGCTGACTTAGCACAAGTAAGGGGTCAAAGTTCACAACTCAGGGCTGGCTTCGTTGCTATAGTTACAGTTTAACAGCTGCTGAAACGCTTGGGTAAGACTGACTATACATTGTAAAATGCAGCGCCAGAAGAAAAGACCAGATACTGTAAGGCTTAACTTGGTCCAGTCTATACCTGGAAGAAGAGGGAAACGATTAAGAATTAAGTCTGCAGAGTATCCATTACATGTAGCTCCATTTCTTTCTGTTAGTGAAGCCCAGAACCCTAATGAATCTGATTGTTGTAGTTTCAGCGTTGAAATTAATCCACTCCCTCATTCTGTTGATGAGTAGTTCCTGAAAATTCTGGAGGAGAGTTGAATGTGAAAAATCTGGTTCTTACCAAGAAAGGAAAGGAAAGCGGCTGAAGCTTGGGGGGAAATTCGCTCAAAGATTTTGCCAACCATAATAATATCTGGATTAGGATTTTCCAAGGGTATATGTATTTTTTTGTATGTTGAACCCGGCATGTGTCTGGTGCCCAGAGTGTGGATCCCATGCCTATTTTTGTGAAGAATGTACAATAAAAATGCATAAATCTGTCAACATCTTCCATTCTCCTATATTATGTATGGTAATATGCTAATCAAACAACTGTAGATGGTAATGAAAATTAAGTATTTTTTTAGGAACAAAGTCAAATGTACGTTCCCTTCAAAAGAAAGATTTTCATTGAAGGTGCCCATAAGTGCTCTACTAAATATTCACGAGATATCATTTGTGTGGATGTAAGTGGTACGCAATTAAACTAACTAGATATATTCTTTTAAATTATACTCCAACATTTAGGGTCTTATCATTCTGTTTCTATACAATTTTGCTCATGTGAGAGTGAAGTAGAAACGCTGCTTCAGGCATATCTGTTTCCTGCTACACCAAAGCATCCACAGCTGGCCTTTTCTTTTCAATTATTTGATTTTTATGAAGCGCTTATGTTGGAATGCCAAGTGGCATTACACGACTTCGTAGATGCTTTGAACTTTCTGACTGGTTCTAAACTTCTTCAGGTAGCTTCTTTCATAGATTTTGTATAATTGTTGGAAATTCTGTACGTATATAGCTATACAATTTTTTTTAATCAGACAAAAAAGAAGAATCTGTATCCTGTCATTATTGACAGTTTTTGAGGAGTACAGGTATGACTACTATAGTTTGTTGTGTTTTTTTTAATATTGATGTCAGTACAATTTACAGATATGCCAAGATTGTATGCTGGCTTAATAATATTCAATTATGCAGACTGCTCCTGTGTTTTTATCAATTGATGGCAATTTTGGACGTTGCTGGAAGAAGGCTTCTGGAACAAGTACCCGCCCACCGCTACATGGGCAAACTATATTTTTAGATCAGGATGAAGTCAACAAGTATGTTGCTGACTATGCAACTATCAAAGCACCAATAAGCAAGGTATTTTTACCAGGTTCACTTTATAAAGATATTGTATACTGAATATTTTTCCCTTCATTGTTCTCTTAATCGGTAACTTATTTTTCCTCAGAAGTTTTGTGTGATGTTCATATACCAGATTACATGTATACAATATTATTGTGCCAATAATTCTCTTTCTGATGATCCAGTCATTCTCAGCTGAAATAATTATAATAATAGCAGACTTCGGCAAGAAGTTGAAATGTTGGGTTAAGTTTTAATTAAAATTTTGGCTGCTAGAACGAGAAAAATGTTCTAATATTTTAATTATCTTTTTATACAACCATTACGCATGTAAATCTCTTGACTCATAATAATAAGCTTTATATATTCTTCCTATTACTGTTGACAGGGGTGCCTCCTGAAATGCTGCCAAATCTCACTGATCATTCTCACACGAAGCCTTCAACAGCTGCTGAAAAACAACTCAGAACAACGAAAACAATCTCAAATTGGCTATTCGATGTTGTCTGTGTCAGATGAATGTATTAATGCTTCATTTTTGTTTATTTATTCATTTACACAAAATAACTTCATTTGAGAATATCTCACAATAACCAGCTTTGAGAAACTACAGTGGGGGAATTTTTCAAATTTGCATCCATTTTCTTATTTTCTGCGACACTATTGCATGCTAAGTGAGTCTGGTAAATAGTGGCAAAAGTAATTGGCAGCTTCTTAAGAAACGTGCACTATACATACAACTGTTTGGGTAGGCATATTGTAAGTATTTCATTGAGAAAGATGAAAAGCATTTAGTAAATAGACTCTTCACAAGAGCAAATGAACTAGGAGTAATGCCACGGATCCACTTTATTCATGCTAGCTAACTATTGGTATAATCTGAAACTTTTCAACAATTCATTTAGCCCAACAGCTACTGTGAAACCTTGAGTTCACTGGAAATGAAAATTTCCTCATGGCTATTGAAAGAAGAGGATATGTAGCTGTGAGAGTATTGTTTCATTAATCACTTTGTGAAAGTGGGCAGTGGAAGCATTTAGGGAACACATGTATCCACAGATCTATCACTCGGGCTAGGTGTAGCTAGGTGAGCCTCAACACTAAGTCCAGTTATTAGATTTAGCCACAAACAAAGACATGGCAATAAATATAACATTTCAATTTTGTTACGAGTCATTTTCTGAATTACTATGAACTGGTTGAAAATTTATATTAGTGGCTAAGTCATCATTAGCACAGATTTGTTGCAAGATTTTAACTGGATTTAGGTTAGGTACAAGTCAAAGTTGAGTATGTGTGTTTGTGTGTGATGTGATTGTTTGTGTGTGTGTGACACGTGTTGTGTACCAAACAATATTTGTGCACTTACACTGTCACCTATACATTGCATGGGAAGGTTCTACCAGGCTACCTTTCCTGCCCGGCAATATTCTTAAAGCACGCTGTAGCACACAACATGATTGTGTGTCAGCCATGGGTGCTGAGGCCAGCCTATGGTTATCACACCATTAAGGAGGATATTATCTCAAAACTTTTTTCACATGTGTTAAGTTATAACTGGCATTGATTTAGTTGTCTATAGCATTAGGAGGTGAACGGAGGTGGTTGGTAGGTTCAATCAGACTACAAATCACTTTTAAATAAAATAAAAATAAAATAAAATAAAATAATAATACAGAAATAAAATGAAGTCAGGTTGTGATGCCTCCGTATACTGATACAGAGTTCCCTCGCTGAACCGCAATCGAGGGATGCTGCAGGAGATAGTCAGTTGAACGAGGTTCCCCTGTCTCCAGCCTGATCCGTCTACCTAGATCCCTTACCAAGGCCATCGACTTGGGGCCCAGCACTCCCATGGTCTCGATTGCAAGTGGAGAAAAGAAATGGCTGGGCGGAAGGCTACAAATTGTATCAGCTCTCAAACTGCTGGCTGCTGATCACTTACACATGTACCCTATTGATGTCCAATTCCAAGTCCTATCTCCTCATGGTGCCTGGGAAGTTAATGCTAATATGACTGCATTGGCACAGCTTTAGCGATTACTATTATGATGTAGCTAAGTGTTATTTGACATATTTTGAGCACAAGAAGCTCATGGGATTTGTTTTGGTTTTTAATATTTTTATGTAGATTAGTATTGAAGAGAGTAGGTTATGCAAATCGCAGAATGGTTGAGGAACATGCAGGACAGGACTAAAGAGCTGGAGGCAAGAGGATGATAGGAGGAGGAGGACATGTATTATGTAGGCAAGTATTGGGAACAATGGAAAACATTAGATATTTCATGCCAATGTAGTGTGTGTGTGTGTGGGGGGGGGGGGGGGGGGGGGGCGGGGGGGGGAGGTGATGGGGGGGGGGAGATACTTACCGTAGCAGAAAAAATAGTCATCCAATGTGTTTTTTTTTTTATGTTTAATGTCAAGTGTGTGTGTGTGTGCACGCATGCGCGTATGTATGTGTGTGTGTGCACGTGTGTGTGTGTGTGTGTGGTGGCTGTGTTGTGGTGTAGTGGTTGTGTCCTTGGCTCAGGGCCTGAGGTCCCTGAGTTCAAGCCCAACTCAGGCAATTTTCCATCTGATTTTTCATCTACCTCCCACCAGCCCCACTAGTCCACCCTTGCACAGCTTACTGTGCCTGCTTAGTGCACAGGCATCCTGGCTCTTCCAGGTGCGCATAACCGCTAGCAGTTGCAAGAGAATTAACATTTTGTGTGTGTGTGCGTGAGTGAGTGTGTGTGTGTGTGTGTGTGTGTGTGGTGCTGGCACCAATATAATTTTCAAAATTAGTAAAGTTTGTATGATCACAAGAGTATGCATTGAATGGAGCAACTGGTGTTGGAGACAATGCCATGCCATGAGATATGTTGTATTTATCTGCTACATTACCACTTCAGAGACCACAAGACCAATGATTAACAGTGTAGTAGTATGAGTGTGAGTGCACGCGCTAGAGCATGGAAAGCATTTAGCAACAGATTGAATATTCTCACACAGAAAATGAGTGAAATATGTTATAGTCTCTTAACAAAATATGGTCTAGCGGTAAATGAAAAGCCACTTCTTGAACTTTTAAGAGCCCTCTCAAGATCTTTTTTCTTCCTGTGCAAATACCCCTTTTTTGAAACACTATCAACAAAACATAATACATAATGAATTGTATAAAATTGCATGTGCACAACAAATACCTGATGTTCCACTTAAGTTCAAACTAGTCAAAATTTCCCTGTCTTCAGCGCTTAACACGCATCTCTTGTTTTTCTGATGTAGATTCTATAGCAGATAATTCCTAAATATAGAATAAAGAATACTAGCACATACCTTAATGAAATCCTCCTTTTCATGACGTAGTTTGCGTCGTTCCATATCTTCCTCGCTTGGAAAAATACTTTCTTCATCATCACTGGATTCATTATTAAGTACTACAAGAAATAATCGTAACACAAACGTCACGCAAAATACAGCTAGTACAAAAATACCAGATAGCAGAGATTGGTGAGTAGATGGTGCAGTGGGAAAAAGGTCTTTAGAATGTTCCAGCAAAGTGGAGGGTCCCAGTGAAGTGGAGGATCCTTGTGAGATGGACGGTCTCAGTGAAGTGGAGGGTCCAGAGGGTCCCAGTGAAGTGGAGTGTCCTAGTGAAGTGAAGAGTCCCAGTGAAGTGGAGGGTTCCAGTGATGATATGTTTAATGCACTAGGAACTATAATGATAAAAATGTACATACACATCATACAATACCATTCACTAAAATATTTTGCAACTTAGACTAGAACTCATGTGAGCACTGCACTAAAATTGTGATAAACAAGCAGTTTAACTTCAATGAAAAAGAGAGAAGTGTAAGGAAAAAAATATTATAAAACTGATTGTATAAAATTACTCAATTTTATGAATACAAGTAACATAATTTACCTTAATCATTATCACTACCACCATCAGTATCATCACTCCATTCTTCTTCCAAATTATAAGGCTTGTGTTCACTAACATCTATAAAAATGGTATAAAACACATGTAGAGTGTGTGTTTCAAGCACTCACTGTTGTTTGACAAGTTATATACACACGATAAATGTATCAACAGGTAGCGATTCTAATTCCAAGAATTGGCCGTAAGATTCAAATAAGCTATGAAGTGTCTCTTCACATCTCAACCTTTCAAAATGAAGAACTTGTAGAGCACCTATGTTGTACGCAGAAGGAGTCATCAAACTCCGTTCTTACACGGCACTGACCAACTCCTGCCAGTCCTTCAGATAAAAGGACATGGTTGCCCTCATTTCTGTTTCAATGAGTTGAATCTCCTCCTCTGAATGCATCACTATCAAACTTAATGGCATCAAGCTGAACTTTTTTTTTTGAATATTTTCATTGATTAAATCCATACCATTATTTGAATTAAACCGTTCAAGACTCGTCACATCTGACCAACTCCAAAAATTAGTGGTAGATACACTAGGAAAGCTATTATAGTCCTTTAGCAACTGTTTAAGCCGAGATGACAAAGTGTTTATGTTCTTTGATAGCCTGGAAGCCAAATAAGGACCATCTATGAATATATTTTTTCATTTTAATAATAATACTATTAACAAGACATAATTAATTACCAGCAAATTTGTCCTTCAAATTTAACAGGAACCATCACCATCGTTCCCGAGCACATTTCTCCATGACATGCACAATCTCATTTTTCTCTTCATATCCTTAAATACATCGGAGTCAGCAGTCCATCTTTGGATTCCATGCTTGGATTCGTGTTCTTTCAGCTTATCCTCTATACTGAAATTTAAATGAAATTATTGCAACATAGTACAAAACTTTTTTACTATAAACATACTTCTGAATTTTACGAAGCAAAGTTGAAAGTGCTTGGTTGCTGCCTGTGACATTCTCACTAATGAAAAAAATGTAACATAATACATAATTTTTAACATCTTAAAATGTACTTTAATTTATAATATCTGTCCAAAAGTGCAGCATAGTTTGTTTCCTAAGGAATGCTGTCATGTTCTTGATAAACAAAATAATCATCTTTAATTAATACAAAATCTTCAATTAATTTAAGAAATGACAACAAAAAAAATACAACAAAAACAAACAGACCTGAGCAGGATGGTCAATTTTCAAGCAGCGATTTATACCATCTTTCAATGTCTGAAGTACTAAACTGAACTAAAGACTTAACATTGTTCAAGTTAGAAACACAAAACACTTTTGTGAAATCTGGATATTTGTGTAGCTAATTACAACAGGCAGATCACTAGGAGGAAAATATTCTAAGACACACCAGTGGCTAAAAACCATCTGGAGTCACAAAGCAAGCTATTTTGGGTTAATTTGGCAATGTGACTATAGGACATACTCATACAAGTCCAAGTGGGCGGTGCCTCCCAGTTAAGCATTAGTAATGTCAATTTGAGCATTCATAGATTGACATGACTTTTGCTGGAAGCAGTTGCCATGCTACCAGCCTATACTGTGTAGTTGGCCAAATAGAGGCCTGATTTAATGAGAGGGTCTAACATTTGTTTCTTTAGGTCACTTATGCAGCAAGAGTAAAGCAGCATACTCCACTTTTAGCTACTAAATCTTTAGCAATAATTTAGCCTTGATGTGATTATTGCGTAACCTTGTGGTTGATCCAGCTAACTCCCACATTTGCAGCAGTGTAGTAAGGGGGTTCCAAGGACATATTTTT
>WLWD01005172.1_pt1 | contig 21103 bp, 13 predicted proteins | sample 6712731 | NCBI WGS metagenome assembly WLWD01 (sample SAMN12718690, study PRJNA576275) | sponge metagenome | isolation source: marine sponge | host: Mycale hentscheli | place: New Zealand: South Island, Marlborough, Capsize Point | collected 2014-11-01
ATCTTGCAATTTAATTACGAGGTAATATCACAAGTAGTAGAGTGAATTGCATGAGGCATGGCCAATTGCTATATTTAGCATAATGAGTGCTATTGTGGTCGTTACTATTTGTTTTATTTGATATCCAATGAGTCATGTCCCTGGCAATAGAATGCTGGTATCAAGTATATGTGAAATAAAATTTTAATGAAAACCAAGTTGGAACTTTCTCAATCAAAACGGGTCTGAGAAAAAGGAAAGGAGAATAACTGAAAAAACAAAACAAAACAATACAAAAAAACTTCAGGTCGTTTGATTGAGAAAGTTCCAACTTGGTTTTCATGAAGGGTTAGAAATTTGAATTTGTAATGTTATAAAGCCTTTACAATCCACTAATTATGGCTGTTCTTCGGAAGGAGAGGTGTTTCAGGTCGACACCAGAAAGGGTTCTGACAGCACATAATTGGTAGTCTGTTAAGTATGAGTCTGCAGCATGCAGTCTTACTTAGCAGTATAAAGGATAAATTTGAAAGGCTCGGGAGTCAATGGTTGTCGTAGCTTAGTGGCAAGAACACTGGTGGCTGAAGCCAGTGGCCTTGGGTTCAACCGGGGATAACCTGAAGTTTTTTATATTTCTCTCCTTTCCTCTCAGACCCGTTTGATTGAGAAAGTTTAAACTGGGTTTTTATGAAGGGTTAGAAATTTGAATTTGTAAAATTTTGATGTTAATAGTGAACACAGTAGCTAGTTTAACAGAAAATGTATTGGAGGTTATTAGGCATTTCCACGTAGTCCGCAATTTGCAATTACATTATGTAACTACACAGTGAAATAACGCAGTCATTCACAGTAAGGTGAGAGAAATAGTGGATGTGTTTACTCATAAGAATGGAATTAAACTGAAAAGACATACTTGCTGGATTTTCGGGGCGCGAAAATACTATCAATAAACTTTATATTAGCTGATTAAAAAAATATTTTTGATTTTTTTTTTCCTTTCATAGTATTAGCTAATGATTTACTAGGATGCTAGACAACAATTAAATTATTGATATGTAGTGGAACTCCATGAATGTCTATCCATATCACCTCTCATTATGTAGTATGAGTGACTGTATGTATCTGTGTTTGTTCGTAGGTATGTCTCGGCATGGCAAACCAGAGGAAATATAGAATGCTCAGACATCATGTTTTATGCAGGTAAGAATTACATATGCTGGGTAAGATTGACAGTGTGTGAGGTTTGAATCAGCGACTAAGGTGCGGAGTAGCATGTCTGGAGATATGGTGATGCAGTTGGCAGTTAGTAGAACACAGGGATAATAGTAGGCCCCAGTAGACCCACGTTTTATATGTAGCTCAGGACCACTGCTACAGAATTAGAGCTCCACTCCTATTATTATTAACAATTTGTCAAAATGGAGTCAGTCTTAGACGTCCTTGTTGACTGGTAGTACTTGTGACTGAGTATCACTGTCCATCCTAACATCCACATAAGATGTAAAAAAAAAATACAGAAATAAATCATAGCCAGTCATGATAGAGAATAAACAACACGGATCGGTAATTTTGCTAAAAGTTCAAGGTATAGGCAGCCACCACTGTAGTGAAAGGATTGATTAGTATATTTGGTATTCCATAAGCTGAGGTCACATTTCTGTTTGTGAATATTTTACCTTTAATTCATTGCAGGATTAGTCTTGTTTGTTTAGACTACAATTCTAGTACAGTGTTCTCTGATGTTCTCATCTGTTATCATGGCAAGAAATAATGTTTTTTTATTATTATTATTATTATTATTTTAGGTTCTGGTATCAATCCAGTCTCTGATCTTGGTCCCAGAGCCGGTTCAATGCACCAGGATATGAACAATTCAGAGGGAAACTCCCTAAGGAGAACAAAGTCACTAGCCTCCAACTCAAAAGTTTATGGGGCAATCATCCAGTTGACCATGAAGGTACAAACTTGCAACAACAAAAAAAAAGTTATTTCATATATCAGATGCCGCTCCCCAATAGTTGCTGCCCTCCAATTCAGCCACATATATTCTTGCCTTAGTAGTATAACTCGCTGCCCTTGAATAGTTGGACATGCCCACAAATGCTGAGATGGTTAAACTACCAGTGCCGAGTACTTTAAATAAATTCTACATTTTTATAAAAAAAAATAAATAAAATTTCTGTAACAAAGCAATGACTAGCAAACAATCAAGTCACATTGTTATTATGGATTGTGTAACGTCGCCTTCAAATTGTTGCCATAGACCCGTGTAGAGAAACTGAAATAGTAGGTGTGGCATCCGATTGAGGAAATATAGTATGTAATGTTTGTAGGGTTGTTTTGTATTTGTTTTATTTATTTTATTTTTTGATTTTTTTTTTGTGTTGGTATTTTGATTGTTTGTTTTTTGCCTGAATACCACATTTAGAGCAAGTAGCTTTATGTACATTAATGTTATATCTTATGAGTAATTCTGCAGCATTTCATCTTGCATAAAGAGCCTATCCTAGCTCAGTGTGACGTGTAGAAGAAGGATCTGGAATACATACATATTTACATGTAACACACAAACGACCTATATAATGCGGAGAAGTTTTAAAAAAGTGAAGAAAAAAACTATCTGTCTGGTATAAACTTGCTTGCATTTGAATGATTTGTACTAGCAAGCTAAAGCTTATTTATGTCTTAGCACTGAATAGTAATAATAACTAGTGGTGCACTCAAGTACGCATTGATGGTGAGCGAGCTAGCAGCAAATTACTTGGTAGAATCTTTGTTACCTTGTACCACCTTTATGATATTAAACAAAAAGAAACAGCTCTTTCTTTTATTATCTCTATGCAGGAGAGTCCTCCTGTGTTCGGTACACTCCAGAGTAAACGGCAACTTACCATGATTTTTTATTTTTTATTTTTATTTTTTTAATTTTTTTTATTTAGCAGTTTGAAATATTTTACAATGTTAAATGATATAATATGAGGACAAACTAATAGAATGATAGTGGTGGATTATTTCAGTGACTAAGTCTTATAAAGTTTAATAGTGAATCAGGTAACTTTGAAGGATGATCTATTTAAAAAATATAGTGGTGAAAAAAATAATAAAATGGAACTGAATGATTTCATGTACTGTATTTCAAAGTTAAAATACGCTCCAATAAGGTCAATAAGTTCAATAAACATTGTAAGTACTACTATAACATGTTTGTATAAAACTAATATTGGTATACACGTATAATGTATATATTATCTACGGCACAATCATTGTATGTGTTGTTTGGAGTATGTACTGACAACTTAGTTTAGACATTGAAAAAATATAATAATTCTTACTGTGTGTTGTTTCATTGGTTACAAAATTATCTATTACACTTTCAGAAATTCTGTTATCCAGCATAAAGTTCGCCAGCTCAGTGCACGACAATCCTTCCATTGCTAGTTGCTGTAAGTGCAATATCCTGTCAGCTTTCAAGTCAATCCTTATATAGGCCGAGTATGCCTGTGATCATGTGATCACCGAAACTGTGTTAGCCACTATGTCTGCTGGGAGCGCTATTGTCAAATTCAAATCTATTTAGCCAAAAGTCTACAAGAGTTTCAGTTTTTTTTTAATGGGGAGAGAGCTATTGGCTCCCACCACGGTCAAAATTCAAATCTATTTATTATTGTTGTTGTTGTTGTTGTTAATATTATCATTATTATTATTATGATAATAATCATGATAATAATAATAATAATAAAAATCATAATAATTATGATTATTACTATTATTATTATTATCATCATTATTATTATTATGATTATGATTATTATCATGATTATGATTTTTATTATTATTATTACTATTATTATTATAATCATTATTATGATTATTATTATGATTATTATTATTATGATTATATTATTATTATGATTATTATATTATTATCATCATTATTATTATTATCATCATTATCACATTGATTATTATTATGATTATGATTATTATCATGGATTATGATTTTTATTACTCATTATTATTATTATGATTATAATTATTTATATCATGATTATTATTTTTATTCTCATATTATTAATTATGATTATGATTATTTTAATTACTTTATTTTATTACTTAATATTATTTTATTAATTCTATTATTATTATGTATTCTGATTTATGAGTATTATCCTGATGATTGCATTATTATTATAATATAATTCATTATTATGACTTCTTATTATTTCTTCTCCGGCTTCTTCTTCTGCTTCTGCTTCTTCTCTCCTGCTTTCTGCTTTTCTTCTTCTTCCTCTGCTGCTGCTCCTGCTTCTGCTTCGGCCTTCTGCCTTATGATTATTATCATGATGATGATTATTATTATAATATAATCATTATTATGATTATTATTATTATCAGGATTATGATTATGATTATGATTTGATTATGATTTTTATTATTATTATTACTATTATTATTATTATAATCATTATTATGATTATTATTATGATTATTATTATGATTATATTATTATTATGACTATTATAATATTATTATCATCATTATTATTATAATCATTATTTTTATTATTATTATGATTTTTATTATTATCATGATTATTATTATTATTATTATTATTATTATTATTATTATGATTATTATTATTATTATTATTATTATTATTAATATTATTATTACTATTTTTATTATTATTATCATCATTATGTTATTGTTGTTGTTATTATTATTGTTGTTGTTGTTATTATTATTATTATTATTTTATTTATTCATTTTTTATTAGTATTATTTTATTATTATTACTATTACTATCATCTGGAGAAAACTATTTGCTACCATAAGTCTTTTATAGAGAAATTAGCTCGCCATCTTGTGAAAACGTACTACATACTAGACGTATGACATGACAATTTTCAAATACTTTGTTTCAACTTACCATTGAACTAGTTGTGCAATCTTTTTCCACAACTTAATTTTTATTCTATTGTACAGTATGTGTGTGTGTATGTGAGTGTGTATGTATGTATGTATGTGTATGTATGTATGTGTGTGTGTGTATGCATGGTCGTAGCAAGTGATCTGGCAGATCCACTTTGATCAGACCACTTTTGAGTTTAAGAGTGGGTGTGTCAGATATTTAACTGGGCATGCTACATGCATGCTGCTGAACTGGATTTTTTGTGGCACATATGACCTCATCTTCTCTTTCAATATATATCTTTGTTAACATCCCATATTTTTCAAGAGCCACACTTATCATAGCTTGACTGCACCCACTTCCTGGCCTTACCATTTCAAGTGCTTGCTACAGTGTGTATCATGTATTATCAACCTCTGTATAAGTCCAGGGGGTTGCGCCTGACTGTTGTTATTTAAATCAGTAGTGTGTGTGTGTGTTCCTTTATTTTTACTTTCAGTTGCTTTATTTTTTTTCTCTTTCCTTTTTATTAATTTCGGTCCCTCCCTTCCTCCCTCTATCCCTTCCTTATTTTTTTTGTTTAGTGTGTATCATGTATTCTTAACCTCTATGTGTGTGTTGTGTGTGTGTTTGTTTGCTTCATCTTTTCTCTCATTGTCCTCTTTATCGTCCCTCCCGCTTAACTTGGAACAGTCACCCCTCATTAATTATAATGTAAAGTTAACAAAAAATGTGTGTGTGTGTGCGTGTGAATTATTATATATGGAAATGTAGAAACAATAAAAGCAACAATTAACTCTATATTTTGTGTATATCATGTATTATTAACCTCTATGTATGTGTTGTGTGTATTGTGTGTGTGTGTATTGTGTGTGTGTGTGTTTCCCATTGTCCAAACTATATTTTGCTTCATCTTTTCTCTCTTTCTCCTTATTCCTTTTTTCCTCCATCCGTCCCTCTCTCCCTTCCTTCATTTTTTTTTCCTTCTTTTTTTTAAATGTGTACATGTATAACTTGTGTGTGAGTCCAGGGGATTGTGCCTGACTGTTGTCAGGTCAGTGGACAAATTGATCTTGGAACACCCTCACCCCTCATTAATAAAAATGAAGAGTTAACCAAAAAAAATCCATGTGTGTGTGCATGAGTGTGTTAGAAGAGAGACTCTGTACTAACCACTATGATTTAGCAGAGCCTCCTCCTGTCTTCCTGGCACATACAAAAGCAGCTGCTATTTGTAGGCACTGGTCAACCACTATGGTTTGGTTGGGGGTGGATGGTACATGTTGAATTACAAGCATGTGTTGGGTACTAGTACTCATGATGGTGTGTACTACTACTGGGAGTATCATATAGATTAAAAATTAAATGGTACATTCACAACCTTCTTTGGGATATGATATTGAAAGCTTTAAAAATGCTCCAAAAAATATAATGAAATGTGGTTTGCACACACACACACACAAACACACACTATCACTTGGGGGTACCCGTAAAGGATTGATATTAAGAAAATTACAGTTGTTTTGTTTGTTTGTTTTTTGTTGTTTTTTGTTTTGTTTTTTACCCAAGTCAGGGATTCATACAGGATTTTTTGCTTGGGGGCGGGAAACGACACATGCGCAAAATGAAACTTTAATGTCTATGTACGGTGCTTCCTGCTTAACCCTTTTGTTCCTGACTTATATCGCGAGGTCATCAATCTCGAGTACCTCAGAAAAGCATTTTTTTTAGGCTGAAAACTATTTTCGAAGTTTCTGTAATGCTTTGGGCTCCTAAAGTCTACAGTAAAAAATGAATTATGAATTCAGGCTGAAATTACTTTTCAGAAATAGCATATGATTAGTTGTAGAGTTACAACCCGAAACATTGAAAAATCCTACAAAGTATGTGCATGATGAAAGTTGAAATCGCAGAAATCGCATCCACAACCTGGCCGCATATTTTTGCGGCTGCTTTCATACGTGGTTATAGGTTATTGATATATGGGGTCATCTGCTCAGTCTCAGTTTGTGAACTTGTTTGTTGTTAAACAGAAAACATAATTTGGGTAAATTTAGTCATTGTACTACTATTATTATTATTATTTTAACATTCACTTCTAAAATTCTTGGGGGTGGGGCGGAAACTTGACCTTGGGGGGGAAATCCCAGTTTACCCCCTCTGTAGATGCATGCGTTTAGAGCCTCTTTTTATTAATAATAGCAGTTAGTAGCCCTAATCCTGAGTTGTGTTGTCACTGTGGGTATGCAATACTTTTAGTTTTTATTCGTACATCTTGGTCAGAGTAGGATGCAGTATGCTTGCTCACTAACATTTCCTCATTATTGTTCTTTGACTTGTGCAATACTTCTTGCTCTACTGTGCTTGAAGTGAACTTATTGGTGAATTGTTGTATTATCTGTTTCAGGATTCTTCTAGGAAGATGTCCAGGATATCTAAGTAACTATTATAACTAAACTGATTCCTTGTTTCATAATTTCCAGCTGTTTTATTTTTTTTTGTTGTATTTTGTAGTCATTATTCATACATTATTTTAATATTGCCAGTTTCAGTTATTCAAAATAAAAATTTATTTAAATGTGAATATCCAATGGTGCAACCAGTCGATACAAGTGGGCAATATATCAGAAATGAATGCTTCTACTTTGCCTACCTATCAAATTTTGCGTGCAAGCATACACATTTATTACTTTAAATCTGTTTGGCTAGGGATAGACATAACAAGGTTTTTATTGAAACTCCCCTAGCCTTTATTTGTTGTAATTCGGTTCATCACACTAACAGTGACCTTCATCAGTGGATGACAAACAATAAATAACTTGGTGACATGAGGATGGACGGTGGTATAAAGTATAAACATGTTAAGATATGTGAAAAACAAGCACACAGTTTGGACGCACACGCACATACATGCATACATACACACACACTCGCACATAATATATGCTCCATGGAGCTGCCAAGTTTTCTTTTATAATGGGATGTGCCATATGTGAGGCTGTTATCCCTGCGGTGCTCTGTCAATCATTCAATGATAGCTCAAAACATGGAAGGAGTGGCTGTATTAATTGAATTTGTGAAGGGAACCAACTTGCTGAAAAAGATATATAAAAATATATATTTACCAAATTTTGTCAGTGATGAACAACTATTGGTAATACACTTCGTGTGAACGTACGCCAGGCAGAGGATAGGTTGTGTTATAGTGTGGTAACAAACCAGTCTGACAGTTGAATAAATTATTGTATATCTTCTCAGTTCTGCACACACACACACATGTGCGCGCACACACACACGCACAATAATTGTCCTCACCAATGAGGTGCGCATTGTTATACAAAATACTTGTTTTCTCCAGTTCTTGTGTGATTGATTAGCTACTTAATACAGCAGAATGTCACATATCCGAACACACTGGGACCGAGAGGTGTTCGGATAACTGAACTATAGAAAAGTGTATTGTAGAGTGCTATGAGAGGGTGTGGTCAAGCAAATTATTTGTGACTGCACATGCCACTATTGAGTTTTGGTTGTTTTCGGATGACATTCTACTGTATGTAGTTAAATTGTCAGAAAGATAAAGTTCATTAAAAAAAACATCTACCAAATTAAATATATTATGTACAATTTGCTATGTGTATGTATGTTTGTATTGTGCATACATGTTGCTAGATGTTACCTGGTGGTTTTTATTCAATTCATACATATGCATAAAATATACCTACGTGGATATTAGACAGTTTCTAACATTGCCTCGAAAGTACTAATTGTATACAATAATCAGCATAACTTGGAAGCACAATAACAGTGCTCAACCACAATCTTTGCTACGTATGGCATTGGAACACATTATGGCTACTGCTTTATCATGTGCAAGCATTTGAGAATCCAATAGGATTCAATATTATATTTATTGTACCCTTGATATTTTATCAAAGTATTTCTACATATTAGTGTGTTATAATTTCCCATATTTAACATAACTTGTTAAATGCTCTATGTGGTGAAACTCCACATTCTGGAACATTAAAAGAAGGAAATTAATCAATTATATATACTCATGATTGTGTTGTGAACTATGCATCATTATTATACTTCTACTCATGCAATGATTTCCACATCACACTACTCACATTAGCGTAGTGAGCATAATCAATGGAGTACAAGAAATCACTTATTGCAAATACATGTGGGTTCTCTCACCATATTATTATCACTCCAATTTGGCACGTAAAAAAAATGGTGTGCTATTAAATGTTTTTCTAATAAGTATACGTATATATAAGTGTGTGTGTGTGCGCGCAACAATTTATAATTCAAATCTATTTTTCTATTTAACTATAGTCTGATAGTGTAGTAACTTATATTCAAACATGCATGTTGCTGATTTTATGATTCGAGGTGGTATGCCATGCACTAATCTGTATCAAACGTGTGAAGGGAATGTCTCCAGTATTATTGTTCTTCATTCTAGTACAACTTATTAGATAATGAACTACCAGTTGTTATTCAGATGACCCAACTTCCTACTTGGACAGCCCCAACCTTTCCAAGACGTCAAGTCAAAGTAGTTTATTAGAGTGCAATTTAATTTAATAAAGAGGGAACTATGTGGCTATCCTGGGGACAACCAGCGGAGTCGAGTGACCTTCATTTTTATAATAGCTAATATTTACCAATTTACATTCTCCTTATTTTGCTGTGATCATAAAATCAATGTTATTAATCATTATATTAATAATAATAATAATATTACCGGTAATAATAAAACATAAAAAAATTTAAAATAAAGTTATTCATTACAATAGAAAACATATTTTATAACAAAGTGACAATAAAGATGTTGGATTTTATATACTGGTCATCAGAGTTCACAGCTTCAGTGTCACAAGACTTCAGTCCATCAAGCTACATAAAACAAAAAAACAAAAAACAAAAAAAAAAATATATATATATAATATATATATATTCAGGCCTAAAATCAACTTCCAATCTGAACTTATACACTTTGTGATATGTAACCTAATCCCACCACCTTCATCACGCCACAATCATGCATAATTCAATATCTATTTTCATATCATGTGTTCAGTCTCACCGTAGACATTGATAGCATAACAACAAAAACAACAACAACATCTCTATTATTATTTCAATGACACAATACTACAATAATACAATATCATGATAAAATACAGTTTGAAAATTTTGATGCCAGCTAATATTCAACCAGAGTATTGAAATACATTGAAAATACATACATAATACTTATTATAGCATGAGTCAGAGTGCAATATGGGAAAATATTTTAGAAGCATGCAAAATATTTTCATGAGCCGAAGAGAAAGTGAAATATTGTGTGAGAGTAAAATAATCATTCCCATATTGTACAACGAGTGTGATAAGTGATTCATTGCTGTCTTGATATTTTTTAATACAATTTTAATTGATTTTACTTGCCACGTGCGTGCTTATTCGAGCATTCAATAACAAGCATACAATATGGGAAAATACAGAACGCTCGCGTGATGCAGAAATATTCAAGCAAAAAATATCAAGGCTGCAATAAATATATATACAGTAGAACCTTTCTTATCCGGGCGCCTTGGGACCAGTGGGTGCCGGTAACTCTGAAAGTGCCCGTATCTCAGAGACAATGTATTTTCAATCTAGTTATGTCTGGAAAGGTCACTAGAATGTCAATCCACCCACTCATTTAATTGATTTTGTCCAGATTTAGGCACCCGGATAATAGAGGTGAGGAGTCCGGATACGAGAGGTTCTACCAGTACTCTATGTAGCTAAAAAAAATGCAATTACCGTAAATTTTTTTTAAAAATTCCAAATTAAGTACAATTGTATGCATTTTTCTGTAATTTTGTGGCTGCGTTAATACCTCAAACAGAACTGCCAGGTAAGTGATGACAACAAAAATATATATGTCCAACAAAATTCCTTTTGTCTCTATTGTGATCTGATGTTCCCTCAATTTGGTGAATCATTTTTCAGACAACAGCCATTACTATCACAAACTCACTGATTAACAAACCGTAATAATATTAACTTAGGTTCTATCCACACTTTGGACGTGCATTAAATGGAATAAGCCCTAGCGATACAAAATAATAAGCACAATGCTGGCAACACTCATACACTGGATATTCTATTGTTTCAGCGAGACCACCATACGCGTGAACACTCAGTGGCAACACCTATCTAAAGTACCACAAACGCTATCATCGTGTGAGGTGTTAGCCAAGACAAGCAGAATTCACTAATCAAATGGTACTGTCCACAGATATTGTGCCAATTTTTTTCCTACGGATGACCAGCTCAGTTAGAGAAATAAAATCCAGCAATACTCTTATTTTGTACGCAGGAATAGGTGGCTATCTAGACTTATTTTTACCATAAAAAATATATTTAGCTATCAGCTATACTTGAATCGTGTAAGCTAACACTTGCTAGATTAATTTAAAGATATAGTTTTTGGGTGCATTACGATTACATTTCTGTTTTGTTGAAACAACACTTTTAATGAATAAAAGACAGACTCTTTCCCTGCCCATTCCAGCAGCCGTACTACTGCAAATAGAAATTTCAAGCGGTAACTATGCCCGCGGGCTATAAATTAGTTATCAACCAATATATTTTTTATAACTAATATCCTGGCTCTATTTTACACCTTGTCTTGGATATGTGGCTTCCCCTCCCACTACTACATACATAGAACCCTGAAGATGTAAGCAGTTGTGAGGGCTTTTAAAGGTTAAAAAGTCGCGGTGTAGGTACTAAAGTAAACCGTGGCCAAGTTCCAATTGTTTTGTTATAAATGTTTAACTACTGAGTTGCAAACCTAGCTAGGAAACGCTTCTGTCGCAACTGCTACTAAACCTCAAACGTTCGTAACAAAACCAAAACGTTTTGTATATAGCTCGCTACCTACGCTCCTTACTTACAGCTAATTAGCTAAGTGCAATAAGAGTAAAGTTGTAGCTAATTGTTACACAAAGAATACATAACAAACTTGCTATTATTTCCACCACTTCTGTTTCCCCCCCTATTTTTCAATGGTTGCTATGAACTATATCAGAAACCAGCTCATCAACAGGAAGCCACACCCATCATCTGCACCCACCACACAATGTCCGACAGGAAATGGACCCACACCCAGCAATAAAATCTTACTAAGATCTTACATATCTTATTAAGACCATGCAAGATTTGATAAGATTTCTGATAAGATAGGAAGATATTAAGAAGTTATTAAGATATTAATAAGAAAATTGTGAAGAACTTAATAAGATTGTGAAATGGTTTTCTTATTAAGATTACAAATTAAGATTTCAGTAAGTTCTTTATAAGATCTTAATGTAGGATCATATCTCAGAAAGTTAATTAAGATTTTAGTAGATTCTTAATAAGATTGTATTTTAAGATCTTAACTGTTTTCCTATATTAAGATATTTCATAAGATAGTTAGTAAATAACTTAATAAGATTTAAAAATGATTTTCTTATTAATATTAGAACTCAAGGCTGCATTAAGATCTTTTGTAAGATCTTAATGTAGGACTATATCTCAAGTTCTAATTAAGATTTAGGTAAATTCTTGATAAGATTGTATACTAAGATCTTATGTTTGTTTCTTATTCAAAAATATATTAAGATATTTCTAAGATAGTAATAAAGAACTTGATAAGATTATAAAATGACTTTCTTGTTAAGATTGCAACTCAAGACTGCATTCAGATCTTTGCAAGATCTTAATGTAGGACCATATCCCAAGTTCTAAAGATTTGGGTAAATTCTTGATAAGATTGTATACTAAGATCTTGTGTTTGTTTCTTATTAAAAAAATTATTAAGATATTCCTAAGATAGTAGTAAAGAACTTGATAAGATTTTTAAATGACTTTCTTATTAAGATTGCAACTCGTGACTGCATTAAGATCTTTGTAAGATCTTAATGTAAGACCATATCCCAAGTTCTAATTAAGACTTGGGTATTTCTTGATAAGATTGTATTTAGTCAGTTTTCAGTACCAAATAGTATGGGATTATTTAGAAGTGGGGAAATGTAATAATTTATGTATAATACACTTGGTTGCACACTATCTGAGGCAATATTGTGGCGGAATTCCTGGGCAATGCTACAACAACGGAAATGAATAATGGCAGAATCAGAGATGGGTGATTTTTACTAAAATGAACTTAACCTTATACATTTTTAACAACAGAAATACATTACACCTTACACTCAAAAAAATGAAAAATTGCACATTATATAAACCTTGTAGAAAAAAGCATGAATACAAAGTTTTAAATCAATGAACTGCACTCAGTGATGTTCATACATGTTGGGAATAGTAACTATAACATTATGTTGACACTCTTCCTGTGGGATATATACACATTTAGAAAAAATTGCTGAGATAGGAACTGCGACAAACTTATTCACATTCTTTACATTATAGCAGAATTCGACTATTTTAGAACATGCAGATTTAGTTAATCTTGAATGTTGTGATGGCCGAATATTATCTATGATAGTTGTTTTGGTATACAGAAGCACTTTTATAACTGCTACTTTTTCACTGTCACAAAAACAGAAATGAATAATTGATCCAAATTTCAATTCTGCATGGTGCCTAAAAACACAAAATGATCCATTTCTGTAGCTTTGCTTTTTTGGGGCTACAGTGTATAGAATGGATTTGTATCGAATGCTGTCACAACATGGCAATATGACAGAATCAACTGAACCAGAGGTAAAGCTAGCAGACTTAAGAGCTGCTAAAACAGATCCGTTAAGATTTTTCTGGCTGATACGTCCCTTGACCTCTAGTGTACAGTCAGAGCTGGGTTTGCCACACAAAGAATGAATGAATGCTATCAATTCAGGGTTACTTAGTTTTCTCTGCTATTTTTCTTCCTTTAACAATTAGTATTTGTCTCATCCTGATAGTATGGACAAGCTGTGGTAATATGTAGCGGGCTCCATGACAACTAGCACGAAGATGGCCATTCATGCTTTCATATCCAAAGCAACTGTAGGCCCAGAGTGGCCCCCAATTTTGAACACATTCGGACAAATGAATTAGAATGTGCATGTTAGCAGTACACAATTCTTCATTGTAGAGCTCAGGAACTAAGTAAAAAAACAGATTTAATTGCTCCTGTGCTATCTTGACATCCGCAATTGAAATTATATCTCCAAGTAGAATATGCATTGCTGAGACAAGTAATGATAAATGGTAAATATAATCTGATGGTAGCAGGTTACTCAAAACTGGTAAGCAATAATATAACAGCCATGCACGGTATTCAGATGCTTTCCACTGTTTAAAGCTCGATATTGACCTAGGAGATCTCCTAAATTCTTGAGGTGGTTTTATGCTTTTAATTTTTTTGTCCATTACTTCTATATCTCTTCCAAGATATAAGTGACATGAATGATTCTTTGAATCAAGGCAAAAGGACAGAAGCTTTCTTGAAATTCCTTCCAGTACAGCATGCATATAATCTACTGTCACTGCTTCAGTCAAATCAATAGCAGATGATAGAACAGATTTGCCTTTACAACCCATTACTGGTTTATGTTTATCTTCTGCCTCTTTTGCATGCTGTTCAATAGTGCTGCTGTGACGAGGTACATGTTGCTCACTAGGTAAGAATACCTGCCTATGCATGATATGAGCTCCTTTATCAAGGCAGTACAAGCAACTATGGTTTCCATTAAATTGAAGAAAATTAGTTGCACCTGCTCGAGCCGGTAAGTCAAACACAGCCATTATTAACTTTCCTTTTACAATCTTAGTCCCATTAAAATGAGGAGATTCAATGGGAACTCCTTGCAGCTCAAGTTGTGCTATTTTGTCCAATACTTGCTTGAGAATATTTTGCATTGGTGGTTTTCCTGTGCCCTGCCATGCACCTGCCAAAATAAGGTTTTCAGCATTCATTCGAATACCAGGAGGTAAACTCGTAATTGCTAAAAGTATTGGCCAGAAGGACTGACTTGAAGACTTGAACAATTGAACTCCATCACAGCAGAGAATGAAGCCTACATTTCCAGGAATAGAAAAAAAACTACCTTTTTCTGTTATTTTTTTATAAGCATTACCATCTTGAATATCTTGGTACACATCGTGAACACTATTCCTAGTAAATGGATACTGAATCTCTCTCCATTTTTCTATACAATGCAATAATAATTATTCTTAAAACATGTATAGCTTAATATAATGATTTTCAAGCCATAGTTTATAGGGGGGAACACAAAACTGATAATGCAATACCCTAACTCCTGCTCTCTCCCCATCTTCCCTTCACTTACCCACCCCTACCCTCTCATGATATTCTAACACTGCAACAGAAAGTCATCTTAGCACACTAACAAGAAAGTTATCAATGGATATATGTACTCAAAATGTTTCGATTCCAGTGACATTAGGGGATTAATACTGCCCCTTCCCGTAAGTTCTCCTGCTAGTGATAAATTTTGTATCCGCTTTTTAAAATTTATCAATACTACATCCATAATAATTTCTGTATAAACTCCCCTTGAACTTACCAGAACAGACATCTGCGACTTGATTCTCAAATGGCAACAAAGTGAAATGAGACTCACCAGCTTTTGCACATCTGTTGCCTATACATTGGCTTGCATCTTGGGGAATTTTTTCCATACAGGATAAACAAAATTTAGTGATTTCTAGGGTTTCCATGGTTGAAAAATGTTTCTTGAATGTATGTAGACTTAAAGGGTACTGGTTTGGTTTTGGAAAATGTAATTGCATTAACTGAAGTAACTGTGATGTTGCTTGATATGATAATTTATTTCGTATTGAATAAACATATGTGGAAAATATACTTTCTTCCAAAGTAAGGGGAGCATTCTTAAATAGTGGCTTTGGGTAGCTAGTTGAAAAAGAATTTGAGAGGTCTTTATTTATTGCCACTTCATCATAATTTTCCAATTCACTCTCGTGTCCTTCAGTATCACTCTCATTTTCGCTGCTTGCCTCTGAACCACTCTCCTCAACAGTGTTACCATCAAAGTTACTCCCTCCATCACTATATCCATCAACATTGTTCCCTTCAATGCTGCTTCCCTCTATGTCACTCCTTTCAATACTGTTACCTTCAACTTCATTGCTTCCTTCATCACTGATATTTATCTCATCCGCACTCTTCCCTTCATCTGAATTCTGAACAACCTTCTCTGTGTTACCCATGTCTTGCTCATCATAATAAATCCCACTCATATCTACACTCTCTCCCCCAATGTCAAAGTTCACCGTTTCGTCACTTCCAACACTACTTTCACTTCCTTTTTCTGTATTTCCATTCTCACTGTTATATTCCTCACTGCCACATTCACTGGTCATACCTTCAGCTACATATCCACTTTCACTGTTCTCACCTTCACCATTGGACTCTACAGCATCATACTTTTTCTTCCATCTCCACAAAGTTGACTTAGGAATTCTACAACTTTTTCGATGATAATTCTTCCTTTTTTTGAACACATTTTGCCCTGAAACTGAATTTGCTGCAAATCTTTTGCGGTACCTCCATGCTGTTGTCTTTGGAACCACAGCACTTGGATCATAAAGATAAGCTCTTCTTTTTTCCATAATTCAAATTCAAAACCACGCATGCCCCCTACTTAGAAAACCACAATTACGTAAGCAGAACTTTCCAGCTACAGACAGCTGCACATAAGAAAATTACAGCTGCAAGACACACTGTAGTGGTAAAATGGCTTCTAACTAGTGATGTGCTTGAGCACAATGGCGAGCGAGCCTAAAGACTATACTATTTTATATGAATGATTTTGACTTCTCTGAAGCTACTGAAAATAAGGTCCAGTTTTTTAATTTAGTATACAGGGTAAAGGGATTTCAGTGCCATAGTAACAACTCTCTGCAACTGCTTGGAAGGAAAACAACAACAACAAAACAATACACGTTATTTAAAAGTTTTCTTTGTGATATTCTTTAGCTAAGTAGTGGTTGTAACACACAATGCTTTGACACAACTGGACATGCACCTACACAGACTTACCTTCGCAGTAGTCTAGTGGACAATGTATTTTCAAGTAAATACTGTTGCTCACGGCTTATAACCATGACAAAGAGCGCATTGACTTACCACCGCCACTAACTCGAATAGAAATGGAAGTCCCTAAGTTTTCAAGTTTGAACTGCACCCGCAAAAGAATTCAAAACGGTAAACAATTCAATTTCTAGGGTGATACGGGTACTGATCGATAAACCAGAGGATTCTGTTTAGTGCAATTTGGGACGGTGTCGACCACATAACTAACACAAAAACGCGAGGGTCAAAGTACAAAATGACATACGTACGTCCATATATATAAATAAATAAATAAATAAACATCCCCGATTTTCAATTGTGTTACCCCTGTAAGTGTCTCGCTCGCTACGCTCGCTCGCCAAATATAATCGGGAAAGGAAAATTCCTCTTAAGTTGAGGGATAATGCCATCAAGGAATCTAGGGCTAAAGAAACCAGTAAGTACTAACCACCTATATAGCTATTTATGGTCTAGAATAACATTTCTTGTTGTTCTCACAGGATGGTGTAAAGTTTTATGTATAGAAGACAACAAGACATATTTATGCCCAGTGGTAAAATTAGAATCAGATGATGGACTTGGTCTAAGTTCCTCTGACATTGTCACTGGAACAATGGTCATATGGAAACATAGAGGAACACCTTATGAAGCTGAAATTTTATCAGTATACGGTAAGATCGCACTTAATCTAAGCAAATCAAGCTATATTGTGTTTTCCCTTATTATAAGTAATTTCTATTAGCACCTACCTTCATATATACTGATTGATTTTATAAAAGTATATTTAGCTGAAACTATTTTCCACCCCTTCCTTCCCTATAATCCTAGCTATGTATTCAAACAAATACTTTATTTAACTTCATGTGCATCCAAGGTCCAAGGGATACCAGCAAGCATACCCCCCCTCCCCCCTACCAAACTCTCCATTTTCAAGCCAGTTGACACTAGCCTAAATTACCATGCAAATGGAGTCACCAGTCTCTTTAGTAGGGTGGGTCAGCTACTCCACTTAAGTGGCCACCAAACTTAGCCTCCAGCTGGTCCTGGCTGAACAGTTTAGTGGTGGTTGGAGCTGAAGTGGTTGTGGTTGATAAAGGTGGTAAAGTGGAAGCTATAGTAGCAGGAGGTTGCCATACTTAGCAGCAGGGTATTTGTATTAATCTTAGACAAAAAGCCCAAGTGTACAGCTTCCAGAATAGAACATATTGATGATGAGGACACTGATGATGATGGCCAGGATACTGAAGAAACAGCTGAAGTAGGTCATGCAATATTAGTGTATATAATGTATACATGTATGTATGTGTTATATGTAAATATTTTCAATGATCAATGATCAATATACATAGGATGCAGGCTCTTTATCGTGTTCCGGAATAGGGAAAAAGTTCTACTTAAGCCAGGTACTGTATTCTTGGAATGCAATTCATCAGTATTGAGTACTATGAATGAAATTTATTCCTCTCACAGACCAATCGTGAAAAAAGAATTATCAGTGATAAAAAGGTATCGGCCCAGAGAAAGGTAAACAGATAAGCTGCCTTATTCAACTTATAATGATGTGAGAATGTCAATAGAGTAATGAAGAAGCAGAAGATTCCGTTAATTATGTTGACGATGAACCTGCTGAAGTAGGTTATCTACTTACACTTTTTTTTTTGTCTTTAAGAAATTACTACATAATATGTAGGACACTGTTTCTGTATTGCGATTCAGCGACAGGAAAAAGTTAACTCAGGTTAGTCTTGCGGTGCAACTTTTGCATTTTGTGCTTCATATGTAGGATGTATCCAACATTTTTTCAGTATAGAGTACTATGAATGAAATGTATTCCTCTCACAGACCAATCGTGAAAAAAGAAATATCAGTGATAAGAAGGTATCGGCCCAGAGAAAGGTATATAGATATACTGCTTTACTCAACTTATAATGATGTGAGAATGTCAATAGAGTAATGAAGAAGCAGAAGATTTAGAAGAAGCAGAAGATTATGTTGACGATGAACATGCTGAAGTAGGTTATATACTTATATGTTGTTGTTTTTTGTCTTTAAGAAATCACTACATAATATGTAGGACACTGTTTCTGTATTGCAATTCAGCGACAGGAAAAAGTTTACTCAGGTTAGTCTTGTGGTGTAACTTTTACATTTTGTGCTTCATATGTTGGATGTATCCAACATTTTTTCAGGGCAAAAAGCATTCTCGTTCACTTGAGACCAGGCCACCTAAGAGAGCAAGGCTATCTGAAAAAGTAAGGCATTATTAGTCCAAAGTAAAGTAAATGCTGCCGTATTAAAATCATGTGGGGTGTCAATAGGATCATGATGATACTGAAGATTTTGATGAAATCAGCCAATCATCTACTTGTTCTACTTCCATTGTAAGTAAGCTTTTTGGAATATTTTTGTTTAGAACTGTAATGACCACTTTAATTCTATAGGTTCAAAACGATCTTTTACAACAAATTTGGGACAGACAAAATAAAATTGAAAAAAAAATTAATAAGATTCTATTGTACTTAAAACTTAAACGGTCACAAATAGTGAATACTGAAGACATTAATGATCCAGAGTTTGTTACAGTAAGTCAACATATTACACACTCGATGTACAATAGATGTTGATACTTGTATTTGTAATATTAGGAGAATGGAGTCAACTTATTTACGTTTGGGATTCAACAGCCCGACAAGTATGCATTGGCGCTACTTGATGCTTTATTTAGTGAAGACGAACTGGCTAGTAGTTGTTATGCTACAACGAAGCGCAGCAAGAAACCACCTTTGCCTTCAGAGAAAGTTGCCATTCTTGAAAGTAAATTGTGTATTTTTTAAGTTAGTATGTTGGGTGAATTTTGATTCCAGTCAAAGCAGCTAGCTATAATAAATATGTAGAGTCTAGGATAACTAATAAAACTATAATTGAGACCCATTCTTACTTTAATTTAAATTAAGGGGTTCATTGTAAGTACCTACAACACTTTGGAACCTGCAAAAATACTTACAGCGGACATGATAATTTTTAAAATAACTTTATGATTGGTTGCACTATGTACATTATATCTATTCTGGGAAGTAGTAGGATTATTATTGCACCTATTTATACCAAATTGAAGTGCCCAGACTTATTTTGGTTAAACTTGTGAACTTGTGGTTAAAGGTCACAGCTGTTGTTACAGATAGCAGTTGGGGGTATCTATGCAACAGTTTGTGAGGTGTGTGTCTCTCCAGAATTACAGATCTAGTTAATACAAACTGATGATAGCAGTTTGCATGACCCACTATTTTAAGTTCATGCCACTGGCTAACTTGAACACATTGATTTCCAGAGTTTAAAAATAAAAACAACAACAACATAGAATACAATACTCACAGCATGCAATATACTTTGTGTTGTGGTATTAGGTGGCCACTACAGTTATAACTATTAAGCAATCTGTACCAGTAAATACAACTTAATATCTAATTGCTTTATCCTTACCTCATGTCATAGCATTTATCCTTGAAAAGTTGTCAACTTTTTTAAGCCAATATACCAATATGTTGTTAACATGATGCAGTTAGCCTATTTATGTTAAAATACATTTATCGCCAAAACTCTAATTAGTACACACTGGATAGGTATTGTACTTATTTGCTCATTTTCCATAATAAAACCAAAGTTCTGTCTAAATTAAAATTAAACTTCAGCTTGCTACAATGGGTTCTATCTATTATAAATTTTTCTCACCTTTCACTTTATGTATTTTTATATTTTTATGAAGGTGTCTTGAAGAAGTTATTTGGGGAAGCTGCTACATCAGGTGCAGAGGGAAAGGTTATACGACAAAAGTGTAACCAGAAATGTATTGATCTCTTTAATAAGAAAATTAAAATTAAGAAAGAAGAACCACAGGAAGCTCAAGAAGAATGAACATTAAATCTAACAATGTGCATGTATAGTTTTTAAAATTTTATAATGGAACGTGCTGAAAATATCAATATATAATTATACCATCTAAAATTATTCTTAACATAATCTTTCTTCACTATTAGTCAAGAAAAAACATAAATCTTACAAGACTAATGTAAGATAAAACAAGAACTTCAAGATTATGGAACCCATAATCT